>ENA-OFCI01000191-OFCI01000191.1-metagenomes-genome-assembly--contig:-NODE-191-length-40911-cov-26.622699_pt1 | contig 40911 bp, 39 predicted proteins | sample MGYA00153391_OFCI01 | MGnify analysis MGYA00153391
CTCAATACCTCGATCGTCCTCTTTGCTAGCAGCAGCAAAACCCTAATCCGTCAGAAGCGTGATAAATAGAGAAAAGTAGCGATCGGCTGGCGTGTGATTCATGTCACTGATCGCAATCGTCATCACGGTACTATTTCAAAGTATTCACAGTGTTTCGGACGAATCATCATGAAATCTCGTCGATCGAAAGTGTAAACACGGGAGATATTGAGTCTTTCAGCGATGGCAACAATCGCAGCATCCGTAAAGTCAAGTTGACTATCGGCGTATTGTTCTAAAACCTGATAAATTCGTTCCATATCCTTCAAGTCGATCGGCTCAATGCAAATCTTGCTTGATCTGAGGCTATCAATAAAGCGACGCATTGCGAAGTGCCCGAGTCTGGAGGAAATAAGATATGAAATTTCAGGGAGGACGACTACGGGTAAAATCAGGTCCTCAGCAACCGTTTGAATCGTTGCCATAACTCGTTGGTGATTCCGATCGCTTTTATCCGTTAAGGCAAACAAAAAGCTGGTATCGAGGATTGCAGTCATGGGCGAGGAATGGGCTGAGTCCAGCCATAGGTTGTATCGACTTCATGCTGCAAGATTTCTTCATCCCGTTCTGAGATGTCATGTTGCTGAGAACTTCCTAAACCCACGATCGATTGTAAGAAACTAGAGGATGATTCAATTTTTTGTTGTTGAACTGCTTTATGGCGAAAATCATCAAGAAAATTGGATAGCTCAATCAAGACATCGTTGGGTAGAGCACTAACTTCCTCAAGGAATTTTTGACGTTCTAGGGTATTTCCATTCATGGCTTAGGCTCCAAGTTAAATGTGGTCTTTATTTTAGCGGATTTCGATCGCACTCAATCCAATCCCCAAAAACGTTGGGGAACCCTCTCTGCAAGAGAATCGTCCTCCATCGCGACAGTCTCAGGACACGTCATCGCTTCTCCCGCGTTTTCACATTTGAGTAAAGCCGGAAGAGACCCGATCGCAATCTGAAAATCAGCCGTCACTTTCTCGCCTTTTGCGATCACTTTTGACACTCCCGGAATCTCTGACATCCAATCTGCAATGCTCGCATCACATTCCACAATGACAATCGCATCATTTAATAACGGGCTTAATAACGGTAAAAATCTAGCAAACTTGACGACCGTCGCCACATCGCCCTCCGACCAAACCAACAGCGATCGACCCTTCAATTCTGACCCATCCCACCGATTAACTTTACGATGTTGAGGCAACTGCCGAGCCAGATAGCTCAGCGCTTCCCACCGCCATTCCGTTTCTTGCCAACCCCGCGCCCATAGCTCTAGCTCCAGTAATACTCGCCCCAAATCCCAATGGGCCTCTGCAAATCCCGGAGCCAGCGCGATCGCCCGCTCAAAACAAGCGACAGCCCCCTCAAGTGCTCCTGTCGCCTGCCAAAGCTGTCCAAGAGTCTGCCATGCTGCCGGATTATTTTCCTCGTAGGAAACCGCCTGCTGAAGATGGGCGATCGCCAAACTCAACTGCCCCTCGCGTTGCAAAAGTTTGCCCAACTGATGATGACTTGCCGCCGACGTTCCATCGAGCTTCAACGCCAATAGATAATGCACCTTTGCCGTCTCCAAGTCGCCCATTGCTAGATACAGCGATCCCAAATTGTGGGCCAGCCTAGGATCGTAAGGAAATAACTCGATCGCCTGCTGGTAATGGGATAACGCCTGTTCAAAGTTCCCCATCGACTGCAACGCATTGCCCAAATTGAGATGCGCATCTCCATCATTCGGAACCAGCTTCAGCACCTGCCGAAACACCTTCGCCGCCCCACTTACGTCGCCGCCTGCGGCCATCAGCCGTCCGAGGTTGCTGTAGGAAGGCGTATGGCCAGGATTCAGCTCGATCGACTTCTTGTAGGCGGCAGCGGCCATGTCAGGCTCTCCCTGCATCCCCGCGAGGTTTCCCAGATTGAAAAACGCCTGCGAATACTCCGGGTTCAGCACGATCGCCCGGTTCAAAAACTTCCGCGCGTCATCCAGCTTCCCCAACTTCTGCCACACCACCGCTCCATTATTCCACGCCTCAAAATCATTAGGATCCACCTCGATCGCCGCCAGGTAGTACACCAACGATTCAGGCCAATTCATCCGTCCAGCGTAGACCGCCCCCAACAATTTCAGCATCCCAACATCATTGCCATTTCGCTCCAAGACCTGCCGTGCAAGCCAATCTGCGCGATCGAGATCGCCTTGTCTTAGGGCTTCGTAGGCATCATTCGTAGCTTTGAGTGGAGTCAACATAGCAATAGCGGATAGAATTACGGATACCCATGCCCTTTAAGTTGCCCCGTTTTGCCCATGTTGCGTTCCCTGAGAATCGAAAATTTTGCACTCATCGATCGCCTACACCTGGATTTCAACTCCGGGCTGAATGTTTTGACGGGGGAAACGGGAGCTGGGAAGTCCATCATTTTAGACGCAATTGATGCATTGCTGGGCGGAAAAACCTCAGGCCGCGCTGTCCGAACCGGAGAAGAACGCGCATTTCTCGAAGGCAACTTTCGCCTCACCGAGACCTTGAAGGAGTGGTGCGGGGCTGAAAAAATCGATCTCACCGACGACGAGACTCTAGTCTGCGTTCGCGAAATTGCCAGTTCAGGGGGTGCCCGCAACAAATCCCGCATCAACGGCACCCCCGTCAATAAACAACAGCTCGAATCCCTCCGCGATCGCCTCGTCGAAATCACCGCCCAAGGCCAAACCGTCCAAATCGGCCAACCGGGCGTCCAACGCGACTGGCTCGATAGTTTTGGCGGTGCAAAATTACTAAAACAAAAAGAAATCGTCGCAGAGAAGTTTTCGCAATATCAAGCAGCAGATAAGTTACTCCAACAGCGTCGCCAATCGGAAGCCCAACGCTTACAGCAACTTGATCTGTTTGAATACCAACTCAAAGAACTGAACGCAGCAGGACTCACCGAAGGCGACGAACTTGAACAGCTTGACAACGAGCGAAACCGCCTCAGCCACAGCGTCGAACTCCAAAACCAAAGTTACCAACTCTACCAACTCCTCTACCAAAACGAGACCGGAGAATTTAAAGCCTGCGCCGACCTTCTAGGACAAGCCGAAACGCTGCTCATTGACATGGCAAGCGTCGATACCAATATCCAACCCATTCTTGATGCTGTCGCGGATGCCCTCGCTCAAGTCGAACAAGCCGGACGAGATATCAACTTCTACGGTGAAGGCATCGAAGCAGACCCGACTCGTCTTCAAGAAGTCCAAGAACGCATCACAGCCCTCAAAGCAATTTGTCGTAAATATGGCCCCAGCCTCGGCGACGCGATCGAAATGCGCGACAATCTCCAAGCCGAACTCGAAATCCTCACAGGCGGCGGTCAATCCCTCGAAGACCTCGAATACATCGCCCAAGAGTGCAAAACCGCCCTCGTCGAAGCCTGTACCACTCTGACCAAGCGCCGCCAGCAGTCCGCCGAAAGACTTGAAACCCAGCTCGTCAAAGAACTCAAACCACTGGCCATGGAAAAAGTCCAGTTCCAAGTCGGCATCACCCACATCGCCCCCACGCCCTCAGGGAGCGATCGCATCACCTACCTCATCAGCCCCAATCCAGGCGAACCGCTCCAACCTCTGACGGAAATTGCATCCGGTGGTGAAATGAGCCGCTTCCTCCTCGCCCTTCAATCCTGCTTTTCCCAGGTTGATTCTGCCGGAACTCTGATCTTTGACGAAATCGACGCCGGGGTCTCGGGCCGCGTTGCTGGGGCGATCGCACAGAAACTGTATCAACTTAGCGAACACCATCAAGTTCTCTGCGTTACCCACCAACCGATCGTGGCCGCCATGGCCGACCAACACTATCGCGTGAGTAAAGAAATCATAGACCCCAATGCAAACGGCAAAGCTAGCGGCAAAAAATCTAAACCCGTCGATGAATCCACTTTGCGAACGGTTGTGCGAATTCATTCGTTAGATTTAGAAGAACGTAAAGTCGAACTCGCCCAAATTGCTAGCGGCGAAGTCGTTACGGGCGAAGCTGAAGGTGCAAAAGTGGCCATAGACTTCGCGGAATCACTCCTCCAACAAGCGGCCCACATCCGATCGGGCCAAACCCCAGACCTGCCTGAAGTTGAAGAAAAGGCCCGATCGCCCAAAACCACTCGCCAATCGACCCGTCAATCGAAGAAAGTCAAGAGCTAAAGGGTCTGAAAGCTGCTCCGGCTTCGTTGCTTATCCACCTCAGAATGAATTCCGAGGCTCACAGCTCAAACCCCTTCGTTATCCATTTTCCTGAAGGTCTCGGCGACGGAGACCCACAGCTGGTTGCGGGAGTGATGGCGATCATTGCGATCGGAATAATCACCATTTTTTGGAAGAAGGGCTGGTTTGGAAATTATGCGACGCAGAGCCGATAAAAATACCCTCTTAAGAAATTTCGATCGCAACTGCACCCATGAAAAACGAATCTTCTGATTGATTGCTAAAACTTCGGTCTACAATCTCTGAATCCAAAATCTGAGCTAGGCTAAAACGCCGATCGCAAGGGCTTTTTAGAATTTTGACAGATTGCTCAAGGCTTAGTTCTAGTTTAGAAATTTGACTTAATCCTGTGCCTGTCGCTTTGAGATAGGCTTCTTTACAGGTCCAATAAGCGAAGAATTTTTCTGGTTGTAATGCCTCCGGCAATGCCGCGATCGACTCATACTCAGAGACCTTAAAAAAGCGTTTGGCTAATGCGAGCAATTCAGGCACAGGGCGCACTTTTTCTAGGTCAACGCCGATCGCTGCCGTCTTGCACACCACAATTATGGCCCGTTCGTGGGAATGGGCTAAATTGAAATGCAAGTTTGGACAATTCGCGAGTTTGGGTTTGCCATGATCGCCGTAGTCGAAACGAATCTCTTTGGGATGGCAATTGAGATATTGAGCTAAGTGCGATCGCAATGCTCCCCGCGCCACCACAAAATCTCGTCGATGCTGCGAGTATTTAAATCGCTGAGCGCGATCGCACTCATCTGCCGAAAGCCAAGCGTAATATCGCTCTTGGCTTGCTTGATCAATCGCTAAATCAATGCAATGGCGATCGTAAGGAATCTGCATTTCGGTAGTGCCATTATGTACAGGATGAAGAATAATAGGCTAGCTCTAGAAGCTTTGCCACAAGCATCTACCCAGCAAACACTATTTTTCTCTGTCCTTCATAAAATGGCACTACCGAGGAATTCAGCACAGTTGGGTTCATGGGGATTTCAAAAAGAGTTCTCCCTATTTTGACACTCCCTGCCGCGTCAACAAAGCCCAAGTCTGCGATCGATCCTGAAATTGCATCCGCACCTGACTCAAAAACTTCACCTTCGATCGGAGCAATTGACGCGCAATGTCCAACAACTCGTTGCGGGCTTTGTGCAAATTTGATGCGAAATTTTCTAAAGTTAGGATGCAATTGAGCACTCAGTGGGTTGGGAGGAAGTATTGTTGATAGTTACTCTACCTTTTTCCCAATATTCCTGATTTCAAAGCACGACCCGTTGTGGGTCTCCGTCGCCGAGACCTCTAGGAAAATGGATGACGAAGGGGTTAGCTCTGGCAGAAATGCCGGGTCTATGGAATAGAGTATGCAAGCCTATGATTAAAGATGCCAACAGATTAGGCAACGTAACGCAAAATTGTCGAAGCTTCTAAACCCATATCCTGAACATTTAATCAGCTTTAATCAGGAGTTGAATAACAGTAAGTTGCAACATCTCTGATAGTATTCTCTAATACGCCAGCATACTGATTACGCTAAGCCTCAGATTATTTACCGATCGTCAATTTGATTACGTTATAGAGCATTTCCCATTTCTCTGGCGTATCGGGTTGCTTGCCGCGATATTTGAGGTTGGCCAGCATCTGAAGATCGTTAGGCGGGATGTTCGATCGGGTGGCAAAGGCTTGCAAACTTGCTGGAAGCGGCTTGCAAACTTCTCCATCGTCTTGAATCCCTAAAATATTGCACAATCGAATCCGCACATTCCAGGACAGATTCGTTGCCTCCCCTCGCTCGATTTGAGATAGATAGTTGCGCGAAATTTCTACCTGCCCCGCAAGCTCGCTCTGACTCAGCTTCTCCGCCCGACGACGATCGCGAACCATACCGCCAAACCGCACTGAGTCTGTATTTAAATCTGGACGATCGCTCATGCTTTCCATCCTTTACTCCTCCTTCTTTGCATAATAGAGACACTTATTTTGTAAACTACAGTTGTCAGAACTGAGCGTGCAGTGTTATTATAGTGTACATGAGGTGCAAACCACAGTATTCATTTTTTCCTATAACAGGAGATTAAAGATAACCTTATGATCTATCGTTCTCTGGAAGAAGAGCTTTACTATCCTCTATCCTCTAAAGCTCAAGCGTGGCCAAGATAGCGGCAAAGCTTACAGACGGCTGCGACTATACTGGCGCATCGTGGAGAAAGAAAACCGCGATCGACCGCGCCGAAAGCGTCCGAAATATTTTAGGAAACGAATGTCTGTGGTTATTACTAACGTGGTCTAATTCACCCACTCCTATGCCAAAAACAACTCCTCGCATCGGACAATTTTTCTCACTTCAACAGGGACGCGTTGGGCAATACCTTTCTCCTCGCGTCTTGATCATCCGTCATCCATTTCGGAGAATAGCTGATATTCACGTTTTGGGATTTGACGAACGCCGGCAGGCGGCTAAGTTTGCAGGGTATTTAGCTTATCGCAATTTAACCTTTGAACTGAAGCAAAATGGGTGGACCAGTCATCCCTACGAAATCCGAATCACGAAACAGTCTACCTTGACCCGATCGTTACTTCAAACACTTGCCTACAACGATCGCCATACCGATCGTAAAACCACTCACCCAACTCATCATCAAGTCTGATTTCCAGCCATCCACGTCAAGCCTCATTTCATCCTCGCTAGCTATTTCTTCTTCGTTCCCCCAGAGAATCCCATCATGCTCAAACACTTCGTGCTTAATCTAAATCCCCACGCTCAATTTGAGTGGGAACGCTGCGCCTTGATTCATCCAATCACGGCAGAACAGCCTGATTTAGCCCAGCTTCTAGCGGCGGACCTCACCCACCAAATTGCCGGAACCCCAAAATCTGGCTCTTACCTCATCGCCGTCAACATTGAAGTCACCGTCCTCGAAGCGACCGCCACTGAACCAGTTGCCAGCCCAGTTGTAGTCCCAACCGTTGCCGAAGCCTCTGCCTTAGCCGAAGCCTCCCGGAACGGGAATCACCCAATCGTAAACTCAGTCGCCCCTCGTCTGACTCGATCGATCGATCGTACCCCCGCCTTCGCTGAAGTCGCCTAATTCAGTCAGTCGTCCATTCACCGTTCGCAATTCACCGTTCACTACTTACACAGGTTATCCCCATGCGCCTCACCCTCACCCAATACCCCGCTGCGATCGCCACTGCGGCCCAATCCCTGAGCGAAATCGATTTTAAAATGGGCGAAACTCGTCAACATATTGCCCGATTAGAAGGCAATGCTGAGATGATCGTAGCATTTGAAGTTGCGCTCAAGAATGACAACCAACGTCGCGCTCGTCGTTTTGAAGTGCTTCAAGTCAATCCTGAATACGACAAAGCCCTCACTTATATCAATCGTCTTACCGCAGACAAAGCTAATGCCACTGCTCGCCTAGAACATCTACGCAATGAATTTACAATTGCCAAACTCGAATTTCAAAATTCAATAGCTCAACGCATTGTCGGCATCGAATCTCGGGAACTCGTCGGGTTATAAGGAGAACAGGATCGGCAGTCCATTGCGACTGCGGCTAACCATTGGGCACAACAGGTAAGGCCGATCACAGGTGTGTTGGTTTGAGTTAGGACGATCGGTTTGGGCTTGAGGGATTGCGATCGTCACTGAACATATTTACTCGAACTTCCCACCTGCCGATCTAAGCGCACCGCTCGAAAGAATTCCGACAGACTTTCACTGCCCACGCCTTGGTTGATGCCAAAGGAGGAGATGGTGACGGCGAGAGAAGCTGCTGCGGACTTCAAGCTTGTGGGACTTGCGGAGAAGAGAGTTTAGGGGCGATGCGGGCAGGTCGATCGCGTTTTCTGGCGTTTTAAACGACGCTTTTCACACTGGTTTTGGCTTGAGCGCTTTGGGCTTCAATAAGCAGAAGGACGATCGCAAGGGTTGTGCTGAAAAAGACTAAAGATTTCATCTCAAGAATTCCGGTATGATGAGTCTGAATGGTATCAGTCTAATTAACACTTTTTAGTCATCGAGCTTTATCTGGCGCGAGGCATAGGACGCAGGATCGATCAGGTATAGACTTTAGACAGGGGTGAACTAGGGTGACGGTCACGACAGTTATTTTAGCGGGCGGAATGAGTCGCCGGATGGGACAAGACAAGGCGAGACTTGTTGTTCTAGAGTTTCCGTTAGTGATGCAAATTTGCAGAGTCGGCTTATCGGTTAGTAATCGCGTTTATGTTGTAGCGGGATCCGATCGAGATTACTCGGACATTATGCCTAGTGGTTGCGAACAGATGATCGATCGTGTGTTAGAGGGGCCACTTGTTGCATTGTCAGACGCCATGATTAATCTGTTCCCTCATAATCAAAATAATCCAAAATTTTTAAAGGATGATTGGGTATTGGCATTGGCTTGTGATTTGCCGAACTTGTCGATGGTCGCGGTGGAGGCTTGGGTTAAGCGATTGCCAACATTGCCGGATAAGACAATTGCCTATTTGCCGAAATCAGACGAGGGTTGGGAGCCACTCTGTGGGTTTTATCATGTCAGTGCGGGGCCATTACTAGAGCAGTTTGTCGCATTAGGTGGGCGATCGTTTCAACGGTGGCTTGCACAGGAATCGGTTGCGCCGTTAGTGCAGGAATTGGAATGGAGCGATCGATACCTGTTTTTGAATTGCAATACGATGAGTGATCTTGAAGGGACTGTCACAAACAAATTGTCACCGACAAATAATCTCACTAATAATCTATAAATAACCCTGTAATTTCTCTGTAAAAGGCTGTGCTATTTCAAGCTGAGTTGCAAGTTGGAGAATGGTTTTCTCATCGGCAGGACGGCCCACGAGTTGAACACTAAGGGGAATGCCAGACTGACTAATCCCGCACGGAAGCGCCATTGCAGGTTGACCACTGACGTTGAACGCTGGGCAAGGTGCAAACCACTGAGTAACGCGATCGAGTAATGAGTTTAATCCTAATCGCTTAAATTCACCCACCTTTATCGCTGGAGTCATCAGCGTAGGAAGTAAAACCACATCATAAGGTTGAAACAACGTCACGACGCGGCGACCAAACTGGTATAGCTTTTGTCTGGCCTTGATATACTTTCCGGCCCGATAAAACTGCGCTCTAAACCAGAGTTCTCGGTTGATTCGATCGAGCAAGAAACCGGGAATTCCAACGTCCGTCTGGGTTTGCCATGCGATGAAGAACGGTTCAATCAGATCGCTAAAATCAAAATCACCAAAATCAACGGATTCGACACTGTGGCCTAAAGATTCTAAGGTTTTGGCCGTTTTCAGTATGGCTGCTTTCGTCTCGATATCACATTCGCCAATGTTTGGGATATGAGTTGCGAAACCAATTTTAAGTTGAGTTGGGATTTGCTTTGATAATTCTAGAAAACTAGTTTTGGGATGATCTAACCAATAGGCGTCACCCAGTTCATACCCTGCGATCGCATCCAGAAATGCCGCGACATCTGCAACAGTGCGAGCCATGCTGCCATTGACAACGCAACCACTAAAATACTCATCAACAGGTGCATTGGAAACTCTCCCACGCGCGGGTTTGAGGCCCACAAGTCCGCAGCAGGCGGCTGGAATTCGGATTGATCCGGCTCCGTCCGATCCTTGGGCGATCGCACACATTCCTGATGCCACGGCTGCCGCTGCACCGCCGCTTGATCCCCCTGCGAGGTAGTCAAGGTTCCAGGGGTTGCGGACGGGAGCGAATCCGCTCGGTTCGACATAGGGGAGGGAGCCGAGTTGGGAGGTGGCGGTTTTGCCTAGGAGGGTAAATCCGGCGGCTTTGATGCGTTGGGTCACATGATCGTCTCGATCGGCGATGCGGTTTTTAGCGTATTTGATGCCGTAGGAACAGGGCATTTCAGCGACGGGGTTAAGGTCTTTGATGGCGGTGGGGACGCCGTAGAAGGGGGGAAAGGTTTGGAGGTGTGTAAGAGCTTCGGTTTTTTGGCTGGCATCATTGAGGGCGGCTTCGGCAGCGATGTGGAAGAATGCGCCGAGGGTTGGGTTGTGGGCTTCGATGCGATCGAGGGAGATCTGAGTGAGTTCGAGGGGGGAGATAATTTTTTCGCGGATGAGGCGGGCTTGTTCGAGGGCGGAGGTGAAAGCGAGATCGGTGGGGTTCATGGGTGTAAGGGTTTATAATCTTTATTTTATGGGGACTTCTATGCTACCGCGTATTGATTATCTGCGAATTAGCCTAATCGATCGCTGTAACTTTCGCTGCACATACTGTATGCCGGACGATCAGGAGATTGACTATGTGTCTCGGCAAGATTTGCTGACCCAGTCGGAACTGATTACCCTGTTGAAAGATGTCTTTATTCCGGCAGGGTTTTCGCGGTTTCGGCTCACGGGTGGGGAACCGTTAATTCGATCGGATGTGGTGGAGATTGTGCGTGCAATTTCGACGCTGCCGGAAACGCAAGATGTTTCGATGACGACGAATGGTTTTTTGCTTGCGGATAAAGCTCAGGCTCTTTATGATGCGGGGTTGCGACGGGTCAATATTAGTTTGGATTCGCTTGATTCAGAGACATTTGATCAGTTGATAGGCCGTCCGTCGCCGCAGTCAAGAAGTAATTGGAGTCGTGTGTGGGCAGGAATTCAGATGGCCTATGCAGTTGGGTTTAATCCGCTGAAGCTTAACGTAGTGGTAATTCCTGGCGTGAATGATGGGGAGATTCTAGAACTTGCTGCGTTGAGTATTAACAAAGAATGGCATGTGCGGTTTATTGAATTCATGCCGATCGGAAATGGAGATTTGTTTGAGAAGTCGGGCTGGATTGATTCTAAAAAACTGCGCGGACAGATTCGGCAATGCTATGGAATTGAAGAGAGTGTGGTCGTTGGCAACGGTCCTGCGGATATTTTTAGAATCCCTGGAGCAAAAGGAACCTTAGGCTTTATCAGTCAGATGTCTGAATGCTTTTGCGATCGCTGTAATCGAATGCGACTGTCAGCCGATGGCATTCTGCGACCTTGTTTGCTCAATGAAACCGGACAAATTAATTTAAAACATGAACTCCGATCGGGCGTTCCAATCCAAGAGATTCGCGATCGAGTCATCCAGCTCGTCCAATGGAAACCCGAAATCAATTATAAGCTCCGAGAATCCGGCACCAGCATCGGTTACGCCCGATCGATGTCCCAAATCGGCGGATAACCAAAATCCAACGTAGGATGCGTTAAGCGAAGCCAAAATCCCACCCAAAACATCACAAAATCCAACCCGTCACCACCACCAACGTCTTCACAAGACCGATCGCCACATACACCCCATAAGGCGTATTTTCATTTTCCCCATCCGTTAACGAATGCACCGTCACTGACTCCCCAAACAATTCAGGCCGCACCCGATCGGCAAACTCCGTCACCCTCAAACATTGCGCCCCATACCCATCATCCTCGTAACATTCCTCAGCGAGAAAGCACCCCTGTAACCAAGGTAAAAACTCCTCCGGCGTCAACGTCCGATCGCACGTTTCAGATGTCCAAAACTCCGACGTTCGATCGCGCTCCAAAGTGCTTGCCATCGCCTCACGATGCGCCTCATCCAGCGGCGCCTCTTTATAAATCTCATCAATAAATGTGTAGAGAGGCGCGATCGACTTGACTTCCTTTAGCTTCGCAGGCGTCAGCATCCACTTCAAATCCACCACATAATTAGGACCACCCGCCAGTTCACCGTAGTGACATTCGGTCTCGATCAGCGCTTCAATAAGAGGTTCCATAAGTTGAGCTGCGATGAGTTTAAACTGCGATCAAGGATTCAAAAAGAAAGGGACAGGATTGATCCCGTCCCACCTAGATTAGAAAACTGGCTTAAAACACTTGTTCAATTTCATTAATTTCAGGAATTTTTTCCTTCAACCGACGCTCAATTCCCATGCGCAACGTCATCGTCGAACTAGGACAGCTACCACAAGCGCCCTGCAAACGGAGCTTAACAATTGGACCATCGATATCGACGAGTTCGACGTTGCCACCATCTGAAATCAGATAGGGACGAAGCTCATCAAGAACGGTCTCGACATTTTCATTAGTAAGGGCTAGAGACATGATGTTTTGATTTTAAGGGACATCGATCGTAGCGTTATTTCAACAACTTCACTTCAACAACTTTACATTAGTGAACTCAAAATCCATTGTGACGGGCTGTTGGTTTTCATCCAGCGTCGCTATTGTGCGGCGGGTCAACACCTGATAGCCATCTACTTCGCTGTAGATGTCCTCAAAATCCTGCTTCTCGCCTTTCTGCTCCCCTGTCGTCGGATCGCTATACACCGAGTCATACTTGTGCGACAGATACCCCGCACCTGTTTCGTGGCTGCTAAAGGTATTAATCTTCACAAACTGCCCGTGAATATTCCGGTACACCAAAACGATTTCGTTGTTGCGCACCTTGTAGTAGTCGCGCTTGCCTTCGAGCTTCATCTCAATGGCACCCGTTGCATCGCTCTCGCCAAAACTAAAGACGTTCCCAGCATGAGTCTTTTCAAAGGGACGACGCACTCGGTGAATCGCCGTCTCCCAAAGCTGACCCATCACGGCCTTCAATACGTCTTCGTCCTCAATCTCCGTTACGTCACCCTTATAACCCATGCGAGGGTCCGGCGTGACGACCGCCTTGCCATGGAACTCAGTTCCGGCGCAGCGATAGGTCACATCAGCGGTGTAACCCGGAAAAGTCTCATCCCAGGTGTAACGGTTGTCATAGGCCGCTTTGAACAAACTCGCGGCATCGGTGTGGGGTGCAATGTTCATAGGATTTTGGATAACACGAGTTCTTGGAGTGTGAAACCTACGGACGTAGGACTTCCTCATTCCTTAGATTAGCGCTAAAACTCCTCCAATAACCATTCGGATGCCCGATCGCCTAGGTCTAACTGAATATTCACCGCCTTGCCGAGCCGAGGCTTTTCTTTCGTTTTCGTGACATGGCCCCGGACCTGCTCCACCACATTCCAAGCCGTCAAATATCCCGCTACTTGGTCAAGATGGGACAGGTAATCAGTATTTGACAGAGGGAAAGACGCCTGTTCTTGATAGCGCCACATAACTTGAAAAAAAACCCGTCCGGTGGCACGACGAATCTGAACATCGTAGGAGAACGTCCACTTTTCCATGATCAACAATCGCAATTCCTCACCGGTCATCTGGCATCTCCGCACGCTTAGGCGTAAAAGTCTGTAATAATAATGGATGAGAAAGGCTATAAACTCCACCCCTAGTTAGGACTTGACCGTTTAAACTAGGGTTAGGTAAAAAAGTCTCGGATTTTTAATGAAGAGATGTTAAGACAGAGCGTTTTGGATAATGATCTGTGTTTTAAAATTGCCTTTTGGTGTCTGAAGTCACTCCCGATCTCCACTTAAATGTAGCCATGACTCAACTTTCTAGTTCCGCAGACGTCCCTAGCATGGGCCGTCGCCAATTCATGAATTTGCTGACCTTCGGAACCGTGACTGGAGTGGCGCTAGGGGCGTTGTACCCAGTCATTAACTACTTCATTCCGCCTTCAGCCGGAGGTGGGAGTGGGGGTGTGACCGCGAAGGACGCACTCGGTAATGACATCGTAGTGACTGAATACCTTAAGACTCACTTGGTGGGCAGTCACGAACTCGCTCAAGGTCTCAAGGGCGATCCGACGTATTTGGTGGTTCAAGAAGATGGTTCTATTGCGAACTACGGCATTAATGCCGTTTGCACCCACTTAGGTTGCGTTGTGCCTTGGAACGCCAACGAGAATAAGTTCATGTGTCCGTGTCACGGGTCTCAGTACGATGCGACCGGTAAAGTGGTGCGGGGTCCGGCTCCTCGTTCTCTAGCGATCGCCCATGCCGAACTGGCGAGCGATCGCATTAGCTTTACCCAGTGGACTGAAGAAGATTTCCGCACGGGCGAAGATCCTTGGTGGGCTTAAGCGCTGAACCTAGCCAGTTCAGTCTGAGTTAGGTTTCTATGGCTTTTTATGGTTGTCGTTATCACGCTGAAGCATTTTAAAACTCATGAAAAAGGTAACTATTTCTGCGATCGGGCTGCGTGCCCTAGCTCAGAAGACGATTTTAGCGATTGCAGTCTTTGCAACCTTCTGCGCATCGAGCTTGTCTCTCGCATTGCCCGCTTCGGCCTATCCTTACTACGCCCAAGGCGCTTACGAGAATCCTCGTGAAGCCACTGGACGGATTGTCTGTGCCAACTGTCACCTGGCCAAAAAAGTCACTGATCTTGAAGTGCCTCAATCCGTTCTTCCGGATACAGTGTTTGAAGCGATCGTGAAGCTGCCTTATGATCACGCAATTCAGCAGTATGCCAGTGACGGATCTAAAGTAGGTCTGAATGTCGGTGCAGTTGTGGTGCTGCCTGAAGGCTTCAAGTTGGCTCCGGAAGAACGGATGACCGATGAACAGAAGGAACTTGTTAGCGAAATGTACATCGCGCCGTACAGTGACGCCAAGCCCAATATTTTGGTCGTGGGTCCTTTGTCGGGTGATGACTATGAGGAACTGGTATTCCCCGTACTAGCTCCCGATCCGGCTCAAGATTCTTCAGTTCACTTTGGCAAAAACTTAATCTACGTCGGCGGAAATCGCGGTCGGGGTCAAGTGTACCCAACGGGTGCGAAGAGCAACAACGCGGTGTACAACGCCTCCATTGCTGGAACCATTTCGGCGATTACGCCCGGTGAAGAAGGTGTATTGTCAGTGACGATCAAGGGTGGGGACGGCAAAACGGTCAATGAAGAAATTCCCGCAGGTCCTGTGCTGTTGGTCGCAGTGGGCGATGAAGTGACGGCAGGCGAAGCCATTACTGACAATCCTAACGTCGGTGGCTTTGGTCAGGCGGATGCTGAAATTACCTTGCAAAGTCCAAACCGGGTTGCTGGATTACTCGCATTCTTCGCGATCGTCACCATGGCGCAAATCATGCTGGTTCTGAAGAAGAAGCAGGTTGAGCGCGTTCAAGCGGCTGAAATGAATTTCTAAGGGTTTAGATTCTTAGTGTTTGTATAAGAAAGGAGGGGCGATCGTCCCTCCTTTTTTGTTTGTGTAAATAGACGAATCGGCTTCTAGGGTCTGAATCTCTGAAATTCACGAGCTAAAGCTCTAGTGAAAGCCTATTGGTGAGAATCTTTATTGCCATTCCACAAGGGATTATCGCCTAGACCTTCTCCTATTCCAGGGTTGATTCAGAACACCTTCCCAGACAGATTCAAGTGCTGTTTTTACCGACGAGGACTTTTGATAGAGATCATTTGAAGACCATCCCTCTACGATTTGATTTCTATGAAGAATTACCCTAAGCGCGATCGTAAAAACTGAGCAATTCGGTCCATTCCCCGATCGATCGTGGTCATATCGGTGGAGTAGGACGCTCGCACATGGTCATCTGCCCCAAAGGCAATGCCCGGAATCAATGCGACTTGCTGTTCACTTAAGAGAGCATCACAAAAATCCAGAGAGGAGAGTCCGGTCCTGGCGATGTTAATAAACATATAGAACGCGCCATCGGGTTTGAGACAGGAGAGTCCCTTCGTCTCATTAATTAATTGGTACATGTGGTTCCGACGTTCGGTAAAGGCATTGAGCATTTCGGCCACGCAGTCTTGAGACGATTCGAGGGCGGCGATCGCACCAAATTGAGCAAAGGTGCAGACGTTAGAAGTGCTTTGGCTTTGCAACGTGTTGATGGCTTTGATGAGTTCAAGATTTCCGGCCACGTAGCCAATGCGCCAGCCCGTCATGGAGTAGGCTTTTGCGAAACCATTGCTGATAATGGTCCGATCGAACATCTCTGGGCTTATGGTTCCAATGCTTATCTGCTGAGTGCCGTCGTAGAGCAGTCGTTCATAGATTTCGTCGGAGACAACCATGACCTCGTGACGAAGAATCACTTGGGCCAGAGCGCTAAGTTCGGTGGGGCTGTAGACCATGCCCGTGGGATTGGAGGGGGAATTTAGAATAAGCAGTTTGGTCTTAGGCGTGATGGCAGCTTCGAGCTGGGTAGGGGTGATTTTGTAGCGGGCTTCGGGGGGAGTGGGGACAATAACTGGGGTGCCACCTGCAAGCTTGACCATTTCGGGATAGCTGACCCAGAAGGGGGCAGGGATAATGACTTCATCGCCGGGATCGATCAACGCCAGCATAATGTTAAACAGCGAATGTTTGCCGCCGTTGGTGACGAGGATATTTTCGCTCTGGTAGGGCAACTGATTGGTGCTCTGAAGTTTATGGGCGATCGCACTCCTCAACCCCGGTTCTCCAGCGGCTGGGCCATAACGGGTTTTTCCAGCTTTGAGCGCGTCTATTGCGGCTTGCTTAATGTGGAGTGGGGTGTCAAAGTCTGGTTCCCCAGTACTGAAGCTACAGACATCGATGCCATCCCGCTTCATGCCTTTGGCTTTTGCATCGATCGCCAAGGTCATCGATGGCGTTACCTGCCCAATTCGTTCTGCCAACTTCATAATTATTTTGCGGGATTCAACTCAACCGTCCTTCATTATCAGACTTAATGTAACGTTAGTTACATTGAAATTGACTGTTTCGGAAAAGAAGTCCAACACAAGGTTTTAAGCAGGGGTTCTCTATGACGCTCGACTATTCGACCGTGTGGGTCACGATCGCCGCCCAAGATTTTGAGCGATCGCAGGATTTCTATACTCAACTGTTGGGAAAAGCGCCCGATCGGACATTAGGTCCAGCCGATCGGCCCATCTACACTGAATTTCAGCTCAAAGGTCTCCGGATTGGCCTCTACCGACCTCAATCGGAGAATTCTGGCTCAGCATCCAGTCCATTGTCCCTTTGTTTCCAGGTCGAAAGTCTGGAAAAGTCGATGACTCATTTAGCCTCGATCGGTTTTCCGGTAACAGGAAAGATTTTGACACCTCATCATGGTCGGGAGGTGTATGCAGCGGATCCCGACGGCAATCGATTAATTTTGTATCAGCCTCATGGCGGGTAAGCAGCCCTTCAAAATCACCGATCGTCCATTCCGCCTCCGACGTAGGATGGGTTAAGCGAAGCAACCCATGCGGACCGATCATCACCGCCAAAAGGCGTGGATTCCCAAAATCCAAAACCCCAAAAAACGATCGCAATCCATATTCCCCAAGTTAATTCAAAGAATTAACCAAAGCCAGATTCATGCCCCCAAAGTTGGTACTGAGCGCAATATTCAGATGCTCCATCGCCATGACAAGCCAATGAACGGAACTTTGGGTGTGGGACTCATAATGGCTAAACAGAATCGAAAAGCGCTTTTCAAGATAGGGCTTGACCTTCCGACAGAGCAGAACCAGCTTCAGCAGCAGGCTTGTCGTATTGATTGCGCCCAGATTCGATAGCATATCGACGAAAACGAAGTGATTAGGTTGGTTTGGGCTTTGCACAATTAAGAAATTGAGTAACTGACTACAGGTGCGCAACAGCAAAAATTCATTAAAGTCCGATCGATCGTTATCCGGCAAAATCACCCGAAGCTGTTGGTAAAGCTGGTTGTTAAACTGACGACGGCCATACTCCGGATCTACCGCATCGATCAGATACTCATAGAGATCATCTTTAAAATGTCCAAAGCTTTTCTGATCGGTGTTATGAACCAGAAACCGATTAGCTAAGTCTTTGTGGGTACAGCCATTGCGAACCTTTCCAGTAAACTGCTTTAACGCTGCACAAAGCTGTGGTTCATCTAGGAACGTTGGATTAGGCACTGCATAGTGAGTTCGAGCCGCTTGGCTTTGGAGCGATCGGGCGGAGCGACGAACTTGATAGGTAACAAACTGCGACAGATCTAGCTCATAGCGATGCTGCATACTCGTTTGCAACGTTCGGACCGACTGCTGATCTTCCACCGAGCTGCCTTCTGTCACCAGACAGTGCGGATAAAGGTAGGGATAGCGGCGAATCAGGGTCCCGAGCGGTTGGTTCTCAGGCTCCGGAACGGTATTCTGCTGCTCCAAGACTCGCGACAATCGACGCAAGGTACTAAACTGATCTGTCCTTTGAAACTGCTGGACAAGTTCACGCAGTTGACGATTGGCCTTGCTGCGAGTGAGATCTGTAGGCTTCGTTGGCGAGCTTTCAAGAATACTGATTAACTGAGGAATCGCATATTGAGTTGTGGGACGACCTTGCCAACGGTTCGTCAGAATGTGACAGCAGCGATTAAGAATGAACTGAAATTCTTGAGCAGAGCTTTCGGTGAGCACAATCTGGTCGAGGCTGCGCGTAATATCACGATCGGGATAGCTAGTCCCTTCAATAATCAATTTACGGATGCGATCGAGCACTTGATCGGCACTTTCGGTCTGAACGATCGACAAGAGGTGATCGTAAAGCTTTTGCTCTTCCTGCGTAACAAGGCGATAATAACGACCCGGCTGGTTCGTTACAGACGTTGAACCCTGTTGACTCAATGATTGCCCCATGATTATGAACCCCAAAATCTCTGAACAAAAAGCTCGATTCTTAACGCCCCCTTTCCAATCCTAGTCAGACTCGGTAAAATCCGAAAGCTATAGAAAAACTTTTACCTAATCTACACGGATTGCGGCAATTCAGCTAGAGGCCACTTCATGAAGCGGTCTACCCTGAGAGAAAATCTGATCAATATTTTTAGTAATTTGACACGATTGCCGTAGAGGTACTGAACTATCCTCAGCGATCAAACCAAGACTAACCCAAAATCAATCTCAGTTCTCTAAGTGAACGATCAGAGCGATCGATCGGCATTAAGGTTCCGGTGACAGTCCCTATCGTTATATATAGAGAACTAGTCTGGCACTTTATGCGTCCATAAAATGATATCTGCAACACCATCGATTGGTGATGCTAGTTATACCTATTTAGTAATCTCCGATTCCATCACGCTAATCTGCGTCATCCGACGAAGATTGAGAACGTCGCTCATGGTGCGGATTTGGGTGAAGGTCCGCTCTAGCTGCTTGTGATCGCAGATATCGATGCCCAGATCAATCACAGCCGTTTGATCGGGATAGGTCTTGACTTGGGCATTACGGACATTGATCTTGTTGTCAGTCAGACGAGAGAGCAGATCTTTCAGGACGCCAACGCGATCGATCACCTCCACCTGAACTTCAACCGGATATGTCTGAGGACGAGGAAAATCTTTACCCGCATCATTCCAGCGGACCGGAAGCAGCCGAGGACATTCGACCGTATCAAGGTTGGGACAGCCCTGACGATGAATCGAGATGCCATTGCCTCGGGTCACAACGCCCGTGATGAGTTCCCCCGGAACCGGGTTGCAGCACTTAGCAATGTGATATAGCAAGCCTTCTACGCCCGCAATGGGATAGTTTGACGGCTCCAGAATCGGCGCAGCGCGATGACTGAAGAGGGCTGGTTCTGTCTCAATGACCACCGGTTGGGCGGCCTTGATGGTGTCCCGGAGACGGTTGATGGTTTGGTTGGCGGTGACTTCGCCGTAGCCAATTCCAGCAAGGAGATCGTCCACGGTGGGATAGTTCAATTTTTCCGCCACGACCTGCATGGGAGGCGACTTGAGCATCGCTTCAAACCCGGATTTGCCCATGCCTTTTTCGAGCATGTCCCGGCCTCGGGCAAGATTTTCATCTCGATGGGAAAGTTTGTACCAATGGCGGATTTTGTTGCGGGCACCGGGGGTCACGACAAAGTTGATCCAGTCCAAGCTAGGGTGAGAGTTTTTCTGCGTAATGATCTTCACGATGTCGCCGTTTTTCAGCGCCGTGTCCAGCGTAACCATCCGTCCATTGACCTGCGCTCCCGCACAGTGATTACCCACTTCACTATGGATCCGATAGGCAAAATCTACGGGGGTCGCCCCAGGGCTGAGGGGAACCACTTCGCCTTGGGGCGTAAAGGCAAAGATCTCCCCATCAAATAAATTTTCTTTGATATTGTCGAGATATTCTTGAGCGTCCTTAAGATCGCTCTGCCAGTCGAGAAGCTGCCTTAGCCAGGTGAACTTTTCCTCTGTTGTAGAGATATTAGACGCGTTGGATCCCCCGGACTCTTTGTATTTCCAGTGGGCAGCGATTCCGTATTCGGCGACATGGTGCATTTCCAGCGTGCGGATCTGCACTTCTAGAGGCTGTCCGACCAGACCAATGACGCCCGTATGGAGGGACTGGTAGCGATTGGCTTTGGGCAGACCGATGTAGTCTTTAAATCGCCCAGGGATAGGACGAAACATGTCATGGACAATAGCAAGTGCCCGGTAACACTCATCATTGGACTCGACAATAATGCGAACGGCAGCAACGTCGTAGATTTCTTCATACTCTTTGTGCTGTTTTTGCATTTTCTGGAAAATTCCGTAGAGATGCTTAGGCCGACCGCTAACATCGACCCAACGGATGCCCAGTTGATCGAGCCGAGGTTTGAGTCGATCGGTGATTTCGTTGAGTTGGGATTCCCGATCGCCGCGTCGTTCGGCGACGAGGATTTTAGTTTCATTGAAGGAATCAGGTTCTAAGTATTTGAAACACAGATCTTCCAAGGCCCATTTGATATTTCCGATGCCGAGACGATTGGCAAGCGGGGCAAAAATATCGCGGGTTTCGCGGGCAATTCGGCGCTGCTTTTCAGGGGCAAGATGCTCTAGGGTCTGCATGTTATGAAGGCGATCGGCGAGCTTGACAACGATCACCCGAATGTCTTTGGCCATGGCTAGGAACATGCGCCGAAAGTTCTCGGCTTGCTGTTCGGTTTTGCTGGAGAACTTAAATTTTGAGAGTTTGGTAACGCCTTCAACGAGTCCTCGTACTTCGGGGCCAAAGTGCTGTTCTATTTCCTCTAAGCTTACCTCCGTATCTTCAACCACATCATGTAAGAATCCCGCTGCAATCATGCTGCTGCTGCCTCCGAGATCGCGCAAAATCCCTGCTACGGCGATCGGATGGGCGATGTATGCCTCACCGGATGCGCGGTACTGCCCTTCATGCAATCGATAGGCGAAATCAAACGCCCGACAAATTAAGTCGTTAGAGGTCGTCAGATCGGTTGGTGAATCAGTTGGCGCATGAGTTGGCGCAGGGTTATTGAGCCTGCGATCGGAGGGCCGATCGACCGAGCAGCGATTGACCATACAAGTCCGAAGCCATTCAGGGAGAATGAGTTCAGGGGGCGTGGAGGGCGCCGTTGCAGGAGCCAATGTGGAAGGGGTAAGAGTAGCAGTGGCCGCGTGAAGGGGTAGATTCATAGTGTCCGTAGGTACAACGTAGGGAAAAACGCTGAAGGCTAACGAAAACCCACTAACCCATTTGGGCTTAATCAGTGGATTTATGAGCGTTAATCTAGATACTATAAGTAAATTCGATTTCACATACTATGAAGAGATTCAGATATTGTATCAATAGTATCTATTCTTTATTCCCCTTCGATTCATCCGATCGGGTATTTACTGCGTATGATCGATTCTGATTCGGAATGGCTCTTAATGGTTCAAGCCTGTGAACATTGCCTCATTCAGCACGCGCAATTCCAAGTTGCCGATCAGCCAAACGACCCTACATCCGTTAGTACTGGCCAGTGGATGAATTTTCAATCTCTGGTCCAGACTGAATTTCTGGCTCAGGTAATGCCAGCGGTTGACCGTGATCCCCAGTTACGATCGCTAGTTCCTGAAGTGGTCCGATTGATGAAACTCTTGCAGATAGACTGGCAGTTTTGGCAAGCGGCTCGGCAACCCGAGAAGCAAGCAGCTCGACAACAGCAGTTTTTTCACCATTTGACTCAGTTAGGCCAGTTGCTCAGTGCGCTTCAGAATCAGTTAGAAGGCCGTGCCGGACTGAAAAAATGCTAGTACAATGCACTGACCTGAGAACAATTCTGTTAGTCACCCTGCTTAGCTACCCCCAATTTTAGCGATCCCTTATTTCTTATGCGATCTTCCCGACATGCGCGCGTGAGCGTCAAAAAGAAAGTCAACTCGTCATCCGAGTTTCCCAGTGGTCGTCAGACCCTAGGGTTCTTGTTTAAGGCAGTGGGAATGCTTTTGTCGGGGGGGAGTTTTGTTTTGGGGTTGGTGGTGCTGTTGACCGTCTGGAAGTCGGGGGACTGGTTTTGGAAAAGCATTACCGCCTGGACGACAGAGCCTCAACCTGCACCTAAAGTGGATGTCCGATCGATCGTGGTCAAGCAAGTTCAAGACGCTAGTGAGCTAACGACAGCTATTTTCACGATGGAAGCGGTGGTCCCAACGCAGCAAGATTCCACCGTGGGCGGATTGGTGATTGGCTCGACCAAACTTTTGTACATTGCCCATGGCGAAGTGCGCGCGGGAATTGACCTAAGCAAAATTTCGGTCGCAGACGTGCAAGCCGTGGGCGAGACGCTTACCGTTAAGCTCCCCCAGCCGAAGCTGCTCGATAGTAAAATTGATGTCGGTCGATCGAGCGTCTATGACTACAACCGAGGCACTCTCGGTCTTGGACCGGACGTTGCGCCGCAGCTCCAGAGTCTTGCCCAGAAAGAAGCCCTCGAAAAAATTACCCTTGCTGCTTGCGACAAAGGCATTCTGACTCAAGCTAACGATCGCGCCAAGTTGGTCATCGGTCAACTGCTCAAGGTTCCCGCTTACAAAACGGTCACAGTCCAAGTCCAACCGCCCGATCTTGCCGCCTGTAAGATCGCGTTACCGGTTCCCAGTGTCACCACGCCCAATGTGACAAGCTCATCCAGTCCGTCTGTCGCTTCTCCCACAGCTAGTCTTACCACAATTCCCACAGCTATTCCAACACCCTTGCCCAAGGTTCAAGTTCGCTAAAGCCGTATTGCTAACATTACAGTGTTGCCAACATCGCAATTGTCAACATCACATCTGAGGAAGGTCGATCGCCATGACCGTCGCAACTGACCCACGAATGACGCTGAAGGACTATCTGACCTATGAAGATGGTACAGAGACTCGCTATGAGCTTGAAGATGGAGTCTTAATCGAGATGGGTGCTGAAAATCCGTTGAATCCTCAGATTGCCAGTTTTCTACTGAGCGTCTTTTTTCAGTTGGGTGTCCCCATTTATCGATTAGTGATTGGACATCAAATAGGAGTGAGTTCCACTAGAGCAACCGCCCGTCAGCCTGATTTGATGGTGCATTCTGAGGCGTCGGACGCTGCAATTATGCACGATGGAAAGCTGCTCCAGTTCAGTGCTCCACCGCCGATGTTAGTGGTCGAAATCGTTTCGAGTAGAGATACGGATCAAAAGTCTCGATCGCGCGATTATGTGGATAAGCGACGGGAGTATGCGGCGAGGGGGATTCCTGAGTATTGGATTGTGGATCCGATCGCTGAGATGATGTTAATTTGTACCTTGAGCGATCGGTCCTATCAAAGTGTTGAGTTCCGGAACAACGACACTTTAATTTCGCCCACGTTCCAAGCGCTAGACCTGACCGCAGAGCACGTTCTGAGAGCAGGACGATAGGCATCCATTTTCACTGGCTCAACTGGCGAGTTGAAGTTGATTGGCTCTAAGCTGACCGCAGGCTGCATCGGCATCGAGTCCACGGGCACGTCGGACACTGGCAGCGACGTTTTTGGACTTGAGGGCGCTGAGGAAGACTTGGAGTTGTCGATCGCTCGGGCGCTGATAGTCCACTTCGTTGATGGGGTTGTAGGGAATCAGGTTGACATGGCTCTGAAAGCCCTTAAGCAGATTGGCGAGTTCGTAGGCATGATCGCTGTGATCGTTGACGCCTGCTAAAACGACATATTCAAAGGTGACACGGCGTCCGGTCACGTTAACGTAGTTGCGGCATTCTGCGAGAAGCGCCTCTAGTGGATATTTCTCAGCCGAGGGAATGAGCTGGGTGCGAACTTTTTGGTTGGAGGCGTGGAGGCTGACGGCGAGGGTGGCCTGGAGGTGATGATCGGCGAGGCGGGTGATTTGGCCGGGGATCCCAACGGTGGAAATCGTGATGTAGCGTTGTCCGATGCCGATGTCTTGGTTCATCGATCGAACGGATTCGACCACGGTGTCTGCATTCAGGAGCGGCTCACCCATGCCCATGAACACGACGTTACTGACGCGATGTCCGAAGTCGGATTGGACGGTGAGAATCTGATCTACAATCTCGTGGCGCTCTAGGTTCCGCGTAAATCCGCCTTTTCCAGTAGCACAAAAGTCACAGTTCATCGGACAACCCACCTGAGACGACACGCAAACGGTCAGGCGATCGAGCTTCGTTTGACCATTTTGATAGGCGGGAATACCAACCGTTTCGATGATTTGGCCGTCGTTTAGCTTGAGCAGATACTTCACGGTACCATCGGACGACGGCGCACGGTGAGCAATGGTCGATCGGCCAATGTTCAAGTCTGCCACCGTATCGCGCCACGCCTTCGGAAACACCGACACCTCGGCCAGCGAATGAATGCCGCGCTCATAGATCCATTGGTGAAGCTGCTTGCCTCGGTACGCCGGCTGGCCTTGGGTCTGAATCCACTGGCTCAGTTCCTCAACCGATGCACCGATGAGAGGGGCGATCGTAGGCAACGGGGTTGGAGACGCAACAGTATTCACGGGCGGGAGTGCTCAATAGCGCAAAGAACGCTGACTAGTCTAACAGACGCTTTCCCCTGGTTGCTGTGAATTGCGATCGGTGAATTGCGTCAGTTTGTTTTCGTACTGTAAATCTAGGCTATAGTTTTCATAGAGATTAGATTATAGTGAAGCTAAATGCTTAAACAGCAATAATTTACAATATTCTTTGTGTGATATCGATATACTTTTTGTATCAAAAAACTTTGTATTTATATTCAGAGAGCTTATTTTTGACGATGATAAAGAATGAGAGATTATTAAGTTTCCCTAGGTTATGGTCTGAATGGTTTTGCCTCCACTTTCCGGGTCCACACTGCCGAATAGTCTAGTGAATAGTCCAGATCTCTTCCTGAGTGCCTTAGAGAGAATTCCGGAGCCGATCGTTCTCTCTCAGCCTGAGGGGACAGTGACTTATGTCAATACGTCAGCTCGTCAGGTGTTGAAATTGGAGTTGGGGCGATCGGTAACGACGAGACTGTTGCCGGAGGATTCAGCTAAGGTGATTGAGTCGATGGGAGGAGGAGAGTATGACGGTGATCTAAAATTTTATCTAGCTGAAACGCACAGTATTCCAGTGGCCGTGGCGGTGCGAGTTATTGCAGAGGAGGTCTGGCTGTGGCGGTTTCAGGATTTGACGCGGCAGTCGCAGATGGCAGCAGAATGGGCAGCGGAAAATACTTTGTTAGAGCGATCGAGTCGGTATAAATCAGAGTTTTTGGCGAATATGTCCCACGAGTTGCGGACGCCATTGACGTCGATTTTGGGGTTTTCGTCAATCTTGAAGCAGCAGATTTTTGGGGCGCTCAATCCAAAACAAGAAACGTACATGCATCAGATTCATCGCAGTGGACAGCATCTTCTCGCGTTGATTAATGACATGTTAGATCTCTCAAAAATTGAAGCCGGACAGATGTCGCTGGAAAAAATTCAGCTCACGGTGCGGTTAATTTGTCAGGAGTCTATTGATCTGGTTCAAGCACAGGCGAGCGCCCGCGAAATTGTTATTAAGCTAACCATTGTGGCTCCCGTTCAGTTTCTCTATGCAGATGAACTTCGGGTTCGCCAAATGTTGCTCAATCTCTTAAGTAATGCGATCAAATTTTCACCCCCGTCTGGTGAAATAAATGTCATGGTGACCCAAGGATCGGGCATTGTGAATATTGCGGTGCGAGATGAGGGTGATGGAATTCCGCTGAATAAGCAGGGACTCATTTTCAGACCGTTTCAGCAGGTGGACCCGGTGCGCGACAGGCGTCAGCAGGGGACGGGGTTGGGACTGGCCTTGACGCAACATCTAGCAGAACTTCATCAGGGAACGGTGACATTTGAGTCGGAGCCTGGAGTGGGCAGTTGTTTTGTGTTGCGGTTGCCGGAGTGTGGACAGGGGGCGGTGTGGGATAGCAATCGGCGAGGCCGAGATCGGCGGGAGGGCGATCGGCGGGAGGGCAATCGGCGACAGGGGCGGCGAAAAGGGGATGAGGAGAGAAGGGAGAATTGAGAAGGGAGAAGGGCGAATGGAGCCTGTAGAATGCTGAGTATTGCGATCGGTGGGCACTATGCTGAACTTGGGTGTGACTTGGGGTGTGAGTTTAGGGACAAATCTGGGTTTGGAAACGCTGGGATTTGTGTTTATGTCGCCCGGTGCAGTTGCGTTTGAAATAGGGCCGCTAGTGGTGCGGTGGTATGGTTTGCTCATTGCGGGGGCCGTGCTGTTGGGGGTGAATGTGTCGTCCTGGTTGGCAGTGCGGCGCGGGGTGGACCCGGATTTGGTGGCGGATTTGGCGTTTGCGTTGGTGTTGGGGGCGATTCCGGGGGCGCGAATTTATTATGTGCTGTTCCAGTGGAAGGATTATGTGGGTCATCCGGAAAAGATGGTGGCTATTTGGGAAGGCGGAATTGCCATTCATGGGGCGATTTTAGGTGGGATGTTGGCGGCGTGGGGGTTTGCGCGGTGGAAGAAAATCTCGTTTTGGGTGCTGGCGGATATTGTGGCTCCGGCGTTGATTTTGGGGCAGGCGATCGGACGGTGGGGCAATTTCTTTAATTCAGAAGCGTATGGGTCTCCGACTGAATTGCCGTGGAAATTGTTTATTCCATCCGATCGACGCTTTCCAGGGTTTGAACGTATTGCGTATTACCACCCGACGTTTTTGTATGAGTCGGTGTGGAATGTGATGGTGTTTGGGCTAGTGTTGGGCTTATTTTTGCGTTTGGGCAACCGAGTGCGACCGGGGTTTATTTTTTCGGTGTATGCAGTTGGCTATAGCCTGGGTCGGCTGTGGATTGAGGGGTTGCGATCGGATAGCCTGATGGCGGGAGGACTGAAGATGGCGCAGGTGGTGAGCTTGGTCGGCATTGGGCTGGGACTTATGGGACTATTTATGTTTTCTAAAATGGAAAAACCCTCGAAAACCAATGGTCTACGAGGGAAATAAGTCAGGGTGCATCTACCATTTAACTGTTCGCCCTCAAGTGAGGGCTGTCCGGACAGTTTTATATTTTATGAGCTTGTATTTTATGAACTTATATTTTATTGGGGGTGGGCGATGCTGAACCAGACGATGGGCAATCTAGAACAAATCCTTTTTCGCCACGGTTATTTATGTCACCCTCTCGCCATACTCCACACCAAATTCTAAAATCCGTTTGGGGCTATGACCAATTTCGGGGCAATCAAGGGGAGGTTGTTCAGGCGCTTTGCGAACAACGAGATGCGATCGTCGTGATGCCTACAGGAGGCGGGAAGTCGATTTGTTTTCAGGTGCCAGGGCTGGTGTTACCGGGGCTGACCCTTGTGATTTCGCCGTTGATTGCGCTAATGGAAAACCAAGTGCAGGCGCTGAAGGCTAAGCGGGTTCCGGCGGAGCTGTTGCATTCTCAACTCGATCGATCGAAGCAAAAACAGATTCTCCATGCACTCGATGTGGGTGCGCTCAAACTGCTATACCTATCGCCGGAAACATTGCTGAGTGATGCGGTGATGAGTCGGTTACTAGAGCCGGAGTTGCGGATTAGCAGTTTGATTTTGGATGAGGCGCATTGTCTGGTGCAGTGGGGGGATGCGTTTCGTCCGGCTTATCTGGAATTGGGCACGGTGCGCGATCGACTTCTAGCGGTAAAAATTCATAAAACGCCTATCAACATTGCGGCCTTTACCGCGACGGCAAATCCCATTGAACAAGCGACAATTGAATCCGCCTTGAAACTGCAAAATCCCGCTCATTTTGTTGAGGTGCCCTACCGATCGAATCTTTACCTCCAGGTCCAACGGGTGTGGACGCCGCACGATCGCCGGAGTAAGCTGCTGACGTTCATTCGATCGCAAGTGAAGGCATCCGGTGCGATCGCATCAGGGATCGTTTATGTGCGTACGCGGAAGGATTCAGAAGAGATTGCGGAATGGCTGAGGAGTCACAATATTCTCGCTGGGGCGTACCATGCAGGATTGCTAACCCGTGAGAAACGACAGATTGAGGCCGATTGGATGGGTGATAGAGTGGCGTGTGTGGTGGCAACTTCGGCCTTTGGGATGGGGGTGGATAAGCCAGATGTGCGCTGGGTAGTGCAGGTACAGCCGCCGTTTTGGCTGAGTGAGTATGTGCAGGAAATAGGACGGGCAGGGCGTGATGGTCAACGCGCCATTGGGCTGACGCTGGTGAGTGAATCAACGGGATGGATTGATGCAGTGGATTCGCAGAGCTGGAATCACACGCTACAGCAATTGAAAACGCAATTGGGAACGCGATCGGGTGCTGATTTGGTCAAAGCGATTCCGAAGAAACCGGAAGTGCAACAGTATCTCAATCACAAGGGATGTCGCTGGAATTATATTCAATCATTTTTTGGCATAACGACGGTGAATCCGGCGGGATGTGGCCACTGCGATTGGTGTTTGAGCCGATGAGATGAGGGGCTAGTGCGCTGCGCGGTTTTCGGCTGGCGGATGATCAATATGAGCCGATCGTCAATGGTCAAAGTCTAGGATTAGGATTACGTCTAGAGGTTGATGGAAAGCTTATTTCGTTCTATCGATTAGATAATGGTAAGAAGTTGTTGATTCCACTGGAGCTACATGAAAGGGCGGAACAGTTTCAAGCCAAAGCCTATCAGTCAGAAGCTAAAGCCCGTCAATCAGAAGCTAAAGCCCGTCAGTTGGAATATCAATCTCAACAACTTGAAGAACAGTTGATCGCCGAACGATCGCAAGCTCAGGCTCAAATACATAAATTACAACAGCAACTCGATCGCTACCGTGAACGACTAGGTGAATAATTAGATTATTTTGCCGATGCGCTCAAGAATGCGGCTGCACTGCTCTATTTGAGCCATTTTTTGGGGAAATGGGGCGATCGGTAGAAAATAGGGAAAAATCTTTACCCTAAAGTTTTTATAGAAAGTGTGCTGCGTTACGGATCGGGAATCGGCAGAGTGTAAGTATGGTCAAAACGAGAACCAAAAGGAATAGATTTGATGATCTACTGCTTCGGGCGATCGAGCTAGACACTTCACACATCGATCACAGGTTGAGTTTCATGGTTGGGCAATTGGCATGGTTGACGGGCGGCGCTGCGGCAATTGGAGTGATGACAAGTTGGGTTTCAACGTTGGGGCTAATGGCGGAGAGGGCGCGAGATAAAGCGCAAAGTGATGTAAAAGCAGTGAGCCCAATTACAGAAGTTCGGGTGTGGGATGGCGGGGCACGGGCACCTTGGCAGACGGGGCGACTGACGGTTCCGGATCTCAATCCGGCGGTTGCAACTCAGAACTCCCCCCTCCGCCCCTACGATCGACAGGTCGCGAAGCTCTTTGAGCTGACCTATTCGCAATGTCAAAACAACTCACAGTTGCAGGGAATGCAGTGGATCTACGAAGCGGCCAACGGCAACGTCAACTTAGGACAGTTCCAGATTCGGTGCCAGACGGCAGCGGAAGTGGTGTCGGGCTATCAGCTTGCCGAGCGGGAATCCACGAAAATTACGACGGAAGGACGGGAGCAGGTCATTGCTGACCAAGCTCTAATCCCCACCCTCGACATCACAGGCACCAAGGTTCAGAACTGGGCGAAGTTTGTCCGGACGATTCGCCCACTGCGATCGCCCTTGTCCGATTTCAAGGGTCTGACTGTAGTGCTGCGATCGGATCAAGTCAGCGGTGAGCGCCCCCCGCTTCCTCTTATAATTCCCCGGATCTTGCCCAAGCTCTCCATGGTCAAAGAAACCGATCGGTTTTTGGTGACGTCGCAATCTCAGGGCTATCAGCTTTGTCCGACGGTCGGGGACGCTCCGGTTTGCGATCGGTCCCGCGTGCGATCGTTCCAACAGTTTTCGGCCAAGAAAGGCGGCGAGTTTTATGCAGAAAATAAGCTCTCCGCGCGCGATATCTATCGCAAAATTGAACTCGCCCAAGGCACACCGGGTCTTTACCTTGAAAACTGCGGCCCTCGCTCTTGCACGTCATCGGTTCAGTGGAAGCGCAACGGGATCCTGTATGAAGTCCAAGCCCAATACCGCGAGCAGCCTATCTTGGTCGCGATTGCCAATAGCGCGATCGCCCCTCCTCAGACTAAGTAGTCGTTCTCCCGGCCCAGATGCGTTAAAATATTGTGTCTGTTCAGCGATATTGGGTTCTAGAGGCTATGGCGTCATCATCGCGGTTTAAAAGGCTTCTGAGTTATCTTAAGCCCCATCAAAAGGCGGCTTGGGGCGGGGTTGCAACCCTGTTTGTGGTGAATGGATTGTCTATCGCAATTCCGTTAGAAATTCGGAGTGCATTGGGCGAACTTCAAACGACCTTTACCCTCGATCGGGTGCTTTACCATGCAGGATTGATGGCCATGCTGGCGACGGTGATGTGGGCCATTCGATTGATGTCGCGGGTCCTGCTCTTTGGGGTAGGACGGCAGGTGGAGTTTGACCTGAAGCAGCAGTTATTTGAGCATTTATTAAAGTTAGAGCCTGCGTATTTTTCAAGCAATACCATCGGTGATTTGATTAGTCGATCGACGAGTGATGTCGATAATATTCGGCGGCTCTTAGGGTTTGCTATCTTGAGCACGGTCAATACGTTTTTTGCGTACTTGTTCACGCTGCCTGCGATGTTGTATTTGAACGTGAAGTTGAGTTTGTTATCGCTGTGCGTCTATCCCGTCATGCTCGTGGTCGTCAATCTATTCAGTAACCAATTGCGATCGCAGCAAATTGAAATGCAAGAGGCGTTGTCCAACCTGAGTGAGCTAATTCAAGAAGATATTAGCGGCATTGCGCTCGTGAAAATCTATGCACAGGAAGAGACGGAGCGGACGGCGTTTGCGGCGGTGAATGAGACGTTGTTTGATGCAAATCTTCGGATGGCCCAGACTCGAACGTTATTGTTCCCGTTGCTGGGCGGTTTAGCCTATGGCAGTAGTTTGATTATTCTAGCGTTCGGAGGTCCGGCTATTCAAGCGGGTGAATTAGGGATTCAAGATTTGATTCCGCTCTTCATTTTTGTGAATCAACTTGCGTTTCCGACCGCGTTGCTTGGATTTACGATTACGGCTTACCAGCGCGGTGAAGTCAGTATCGATCGCATTGAAGCCATTTTGTCGGTGCAATCGAAGATTCAAGATGCGCCGGATGCATTAGCAATTTCGTCCCAGCAAATTCGCGGAGAACTCTACTCAGCGGGTCTGACGTATTATCACGAAGGGAGTAAAGTTCCTGCGTTGGACCACGTTAACTTTACGATCGCTCCGGGCGAAACGGTGGCGATCGTGGGTGCGGTGGGGTCAGGAAAGTCCACGCTAGCCAACACGATTCCGCGATTGCTAGACATCAGGCCGGGGCAGTTGTTTTTAGACGGAACGGATGTCACTCGAATCCGACTTCAGGATTTGCGCGGGGCAATAGCCTATGTGCCACAGGAAAGCTTTCTCTTCAGCACAACGATTCGGGAAAACATCGCCTATGGAATGCCGGATGCGAACCAAGCTGAAATTGAAATTGCGGCAAAAGAAGCGCAGATTCATCCTGAGATTTTGAATTTTCCGCAGCAATACGATACGCTGGTGGGAGAACGCGGGATTACGTTATCAGGCGGGCAGCGGCAGCGAACGGCGTTGGCCCGAGCACTGCTGGTGCAGAGTCAAATTTTGATTTTGGATGATGCGTTATCGAGTGTGGATAATCAAACGGCGACGCAAATTCTAAACAATCTTTCAACCGGAACCGATCGCAAAACGGTGATTTTTATATCGCACCAGTTGTCGGCGGCGGCGATGGCCGATCGAATTTTTGTGATGGATAAAGGAACGATTGTTCAGGCGGGTTCGCACGATCGGTTGCTGAAGGAAAATGGGATTTATCGGGAACTGTGGGGGAAAGAGAAATTGGTGGCGATGGTAGAGGCTTAGGAAGCACAAGAATTATATTCAAAGCCGATCGGTAACTCAATCCAAAACTCTGTTCCTTGCTTGGAGTTCGATCGACACTCAAGCTTTCCCTGGTGTGTTTCTACCACAATTTGATAACTAATCGATAATCCTAACCCAGTTCCTTTATCTACTTCTTTTGTTGACGGTAGGTCCGCATGATGTCCGCCATATCGACAAAAGTAATCAGTTCGATCGGAGCATTGCCATAATAGCCAAGTTCTTGCGCGAGATAAAACGGCGCGTAACCGGGCTATTCGAGTAGGCCAATTCGTAACGGAAAACGGAACAGCAGGTGCTTTTGAAGTACAACTGGTGAGAATAGTGGGGAGTACGCTACTCGTGGCTAGTCCGCTGATGGCTAATCCACTCCGAACAACCGATCGACGGGTGATCTGGGTTAAACCTTGAAATTGGGCATAAGGGGCACAAAATAAGCGCGATCGTGACTCCTACCTTAGAAAGCTATTTCAGAGGACTTCAGATTATTTCAAGCATTCTCAAAATGTTTAATTGGCGAACGATTTTTTATCCGGCTTCAGCCATTTATATTTAAGTCCAAGTAACGACTTATGGAAATTCCAGTAACGATTTGGCGACAATTTGATTGCCCTCATTGAGCATAAAATCGAGAAAAGTTTGCGCTGCATGGGAGAGCTGTTTGCCCTTGGGATAGACCACATACCACCGTCGCTGAATCGGGAATCCTTCCACATTAAGGCAGGTTAATGGACTACCGGAAACTGCGAGGGACAGGGTATGAAGCGACAACACCGAAATTCCCAAACCGCCGACAATGCCTTGCTTGATCGCTTCGTTGCTGGCCATTTCCATCACCACATTTAAATCCAGCCGATTTTCTGCAAAGAATTGCTCGACGATCGCCCGCGTTCCTGACCCCGGTTCCCGTAGGATAAATGGCTCTTCGGCCATGCGTTTGAGCGAAATTGTTTTGGTTTGCTGGGCAAGGGGATGTTTGCTGGCGGCGACGACGACAAGGGGGTTGGGCAAGATGGGGCGCAGTTCGATGTCGAGATCCTGAGGGGGGCGTCCGGTGAAGTAAAGGTCGTCTTCGTTGCGGGCAAGGCGTTCGAGGACTTCGGCTTGGTTGGTGATGTTGAGGTGCAGTTCGATCGCGGGATGTTGTTTATGAAATATACCGAGTAACCGAGGCACAAAATATTTGGCCGTGGTGGTCGTGGCGAGGCTGAGTCGGCCTTTGTCCAAGCCTTGGAGGTCGTTGAGAGTCGTTTCGAGCTGTTGGAGCCGATCGGTGATTTCGTTAGCAGCGGCGAGGACTTCTTTACCTGCGGCGGTGAGATAGAGTTTTTTGCCGAGTTGTTCGACAAGGGGCATTCCAATCAACTTGGTCAGTTGCTTCATCTGTTGGGAGACGGTGGGCTGTGTCAGATTGAGTGCTTCTGCGGCGCGGGTGAAGCTACTGTGGCGGGCGATCGCTTCAAGGATTTGGAGTTGGTGGAAGGTGGCCTGTTTCACGGGAGGTCCGGGGATTTGAATAGGTTACTTCTATTGTTACATAAATTTAGAATCATAGCTTCTATGATCAGGCGAATCCAGAAATAGGTTATTTCTATGGATTTTCAAGGATTCGATCATTTTTCTAATTTGATTGGGGGATTGGGGAGGGTTAATATTTGCGAAGGCTGATAGAAGGGCGCGGGATGCGCGTGCCCGTAGGGATCAATATTTGGCGGGCAATCGAGCTAAATAAGCATCTGGAAAATCTACCTCCATCAGAGAAGTATATCCTGCGATTACAATATTATATTTGGATCCCAACCCCCCAAAATCGATCGAACCATAGACTTTAGTATAGGATTAGCAAAGAAGGAATTTGATTATGATTAATGGATTTACTATTGATTTTGTCTATCTACTCAAGGTATAAATACGATCAAGTCACCTAGATTTGACGACTGAATGTGACTGAGTGGTTGGTCAAGCAAATCTGCTCCGAAAACAGCTCCGAAAACAGCTCCAGTCGTGGTTAATCATAAAGACGAATGCCTGCTATCTATTGGAAAAGTAAATGTCCCAACCTATCTCACCATTGTCACGGCGCAAGTTCTTAGTCACAGCGAGCGTAATAGCGACGACATCCGTCCTCCTGAAAGGCTGTGTCGGAAATCCTCCGTCGGATAAATCTGCTAGTGTTTCTTCCACGCCCACGGCTGCCGCTGGTTCAGGGGTGAAAGCAGGAGCAGAGCCGGAAGTTAAAACCATCAAGTTGGGCTATACCCCTATTGTGGAAGCAGCACCTTTAATTATTGCGTCGGTCAAAGGCTTCTTTGCCAAGCATGGCATGACGGATGTCAAAATTGACAAGCAAGCAAACTGGGGTGCGGCCCGCGATAACGTCAAAATCGGTTCTGCGGGAGGTGGAATTGATGGGGGTCAATGGCAAATGCCAATGCCATATTTGATGACGGAAGGGATTATTACCGACGGCACGAAGGTGCCGATGTATATTCTGTGTCAGTTAAATACTCAGGGCAACGGGATTGCGATCGCCAATAAACACAAAGGGAAGAATGTTGGATTAAAACCTGATCCGAAGTACTTTGCTGAGTTGAAAGCCGGAGGAACCCGCTTCAAAGCAGCCTATACCTTCCCGAAAGCCAACCAAGAAATTTGGATTCGCTATTGGTTAGCAGCGAGTGGAATTGATCCCGATTCTGAAGTGGAATTGCTCACGGTTCCGGCGGCGCAAACGGTAGCAGATATGAAACGCGGAGCGATGGATGCCTTCAGTACGGGCGATCCTTGGCCTTATCGGATCGTGGCTGATGACATTGGGTTCATCTCAGCGCTAACGGCTGAACTGTGGGAAGCTCACCCAGAAGAGTATTTGGCGGTAAGGCAGGACTGGGCAGAGAAGTATCCGAATGCGACCAAAGCGGTACTCAAAGCCGTGATGGAAGCACAACAATGGTGCGATAACTTTGACAACCGCAAAGAACTCGTCAAAATCCTGTCTCAACGAGAGTACTTTGGGGTTCCGGAAGCGGTTCTAGAAGCGCCGATGATGGGCAAATACAATCTGGGCGAACGGGTAGTGGATGATAAACAGAAAGCGGTCTTGTACTGGAAGGATAAGAAAGGAAGCGTTTCCTATCCTTACCAAAGCCATGACCTGTGGTTCTTAACTGAAAGCTACCGTTGGAAGTTCCTCGATAAAGCCCAGTATGATGCGACTAAAGCCCTAATTTCTAAGGTGAATCGCGAAGATATTTGGAAGCAATGTGCGCAGGAGCTTGGCATTTCAGCGGGGGATATTCCCACTGATAAGTCACGCGGCATTGAGGAATTTTTCGATGGCGTTAAGTTTGACCCAGCCAACCCCGATGCTTATCTAAGCGGCCTCAAGATTAAGCGAGTTTAGGCCCGATCGATATTAAAGCTTTGCCGTACAATATTTGTGCGGCAAACGTATATTTCAAACCCAAGTCACTTCGTCATTGTTTAGGAGTACCACAATCATGACCGTTGCCCCAAAGCCTGCTACCCGGAGCAGATTCAAACTTGACGCCAAAGCTTGGCAGCGCATTGATGATATTTTGACGCCGCTGGTTACGTTGTTCATTCTGTTGGCGTTGTGGGAGTTTTTCTCACTCTTTAATAAAAGCCTTCCTGGACCCATTAGAGTGGTACGGGACACTTGGACATTGATTCTCTATCCGTTCTACGATCGTGGCGGCACAGACAAAGGACTGTTCTGGCAGATCTGGGCCAGCCTTCAACGGGTATTAATTGGCTATTCGTTCGCAGCGGTTGTGGGAATTACGGTTGGGGTCATCATTGGTCTAAACAAGCGTGTTTACAAAGGACTTGACCCTATTTTCCAAATTCTCCGAACCGTGCCGCCACTGGCTTGGGTTCCGATCGCTCTTGCAGCATTGCAACAAAACCAACCTGCTGCATTATTCGTAATTTTTATTACCGCAGTATGGCCAATTTTGATTAATACCGCTGTGGGTGTGAAGCAGATTCCTCAGGACTATATTAATGTGTCGCAGGTGCTGCAACTGCCTCGGGGTGAGTTCTTCTTCAAAGTCTTGTTTCCTGCTGCATTGCCTTACATCTTCACCGGATTACGGATTGCGATCGGACTGGCATGGCTGGCCATTATTGCCGCAGAAATCGTGATGTCTGGGATTGTGGGTATCGGCTTCTTCATCTGGAATGCCTACCAAAACGGTCAAATTAGCGAAATCATCCTAGCGCTGGTCTACATTGGCCTTGTGGGATGGAGCTTGGATAAATTCATGGAATGGTTACAGGGCCGCATCCTTCCTGGTCAGAACTAGTTACAGATGATTTTCACCTTTTCTCACGATTGCTTTTCTCACGATTGATTGTAGTTGCCCATATGGTTCAGTTTTAGGAGTAATGTGCTATGTCTTTTGTTAGCGTTGAAAATGTCGAAAAGACATTTAACCTGAATGGTGGGGGCACCTACGTTGCGCTCAAAGGGATTGATTTAAACATTGAAGAAGGCGAGTTTGTTTCGCTGATTGGGCACTCGGGCTGTGGGAAATCCACCTTGCTTAACATGGTCGCTGGACTAGACTTGCCGACCGAAGGCGTGGTGATGTTGCAGGGTGAAAAAATCCTGCGCCCTGGTCCCGATCGGATGGTAGTTTTTCAGAACTATTCACTCCTTCCTTGGCTCACCGTGCGCGAAAACATTCGTCTAGCCGTCAAGAATGTTCTGGTCAATCAATCGAAGGAGGAGCAGGATGCAATAGTCGAACAACACATTGATCTCGTAGGCTTACGTCATGCTGCGGACAAGCTACCCGATCAGCTATCCGGTGGGATGAAACAGCGTGTGGCGATCGCCCGTGCATTATCCATTCGACCTAAGTTACTACTGCTGGATGAGCCGTTTGGGGCGCTAGATGCCTTGACGCGCGGCAACTTGCAGGAACAACTGATGAAGATCTGTGAGGCCAACAAAGTCACAGCAATTATGGTGACGCACGATGTTGATGAAGCAATCCTGCTCAGCGATCGGGTGGTGATGCTAACCAACGGCCCAGAATCAAACATCGGTCAAATCTTAACTGTGGACATTCCCCGTCCCCGTAAGCGCATGGAAGTGGTCAATCATCCCCACTATTACAGCTATCGCAGTGAAATAATCTACTTCCTAAACCAACAGAAATTGGTGAAGAAGTTACGATCGCGTAAGCAAACTATTTTGGCCAAGCATGGGCTGGAAAAGGTAAACCTCGAAATCGGTTTCTTGCCATTGACGGCCTGTGCGCCGATCGTGATTGCCAAGGAAAAAGGGTTCTTCACCCATCACGGGTTAGATGAAGTGAACTTAGTCCGGGAATCAAGCTGGCGTGGGATTCAAGATGGCATCGCTGGAGGATATCTTGATGCAGCATTGATGCCCTCGGGGATGCCTGTGTGGATGACAGTGGGAGGGATGGACAACAAGCCCATTCCTGTAGCGACATCGCTTACCATTACGCGCAACGGAAACGCGATCGCCCTTGATAAACGCTTTGCCGATCAAGGGGTTCGGACCCTAAGCGATCTCAAGCGATTCTTGCGGGAAACGCCGGACAAAAAACATATTTTCGGCGTGGCCCATGTCGCATCGTCACACAACTTATTGCTGCGCTATTGGCTTGCGGCGGGTGGAATTGATCCGGATAAAGAGGTTGAAATTCTTCCTTTGCCGCCTGCACAAATGATTGCCAACTTGCAGTCAGGAACAATAGATGGCTATTCGATCGGTGAACCCTGGGCAACACGAGCTGTGGTAGAAGGGATCGGTTATGAAATTGCAACAGATATCGAAATATGGGATGGACATCCCGGTAAAGTGCTGGGCGTTCAGGAAGAGTGGGCTTTGAAATATCCCAATACCCATGTGGCCTTGGTCAAAGCGTTGCTCGAAGCCTGCAAGTATTGTGCTGATCCAGCCAATCATGCGGAAGTTAGAGAAATCCTATCTCAAGCAGAATACCTAGCGATGGACCATGAATACATCTACCTCAGTGATGAACAGCAGGCCACTTGTAGCGTAACGAATGACAGTCGTCAATTGTCACATCACATCTTCTTCGGTGGGTCGGCCAATCGTCCTAGTCGAACCGAAAACCTATGGTTCATGACACAGCTAGCCCGTTGGGGAGATATTGCATTCCCTCGCAATTGGGTGGAAGTTCTAGAACGGGTCTGTAAAGTAGGTGTCTTTAGTATTGCAGCGCGGGAGTTGGGTCTTTCCGAACTCGCAAACTATAGTCGCGGCGCGATCGACCTCTTTGATGGTCATAAGTTCACGGCTGATGATCCAATCAGCTATTTGAACAATCTTGAAATTAAGCACGACGTATACATGGCAGACGTAGTACTGGATGTCCCGATGCCAAAAGCAGCTTAGGAATAAGAGCCGGAATTTCCTCAGCCTAACCCTCTCCTGTAGGGGAGAGGGAGCTAGAGTCCATTTTTATAGCCATAGGAGCGCATGATGCAAACGCTAAAAACAACGAATAATGCGATGTCTACTACAACCACCCGACCCGTCATAACCGCGCCCACAGAGAATGGCTTTCTGGAAATCAAGAATGTCAAGAAAAGCTTTCCAATCGCCGATGGGGGCGAATATGTCGTTCTTGATGGCGTCAACCTGACGGTGCAGCAGGGCGAATTCATCTGTCTCATCGGGCATTCCGGCTGCGGCAAATCTACCCTGCTCAATATGGTCAGCGGCTTTTCCAAGCCGACTACAGGTACCGTTACCCTAAAGGGCAAACCTATTGAGGGTCCCGGTCCCGATCGGATGGTGGTCTTTCAAGGCTATGCACTACTCCCTTGGCTAACGGCTTATGAGAATGTTTACTTAGCCGTTAATTCGGTCTATCCGGATAAGTCTAAGGGCGAAAAAGATGAAATTGTCATTGCTCACCTGAAAATGGTTGGACTGATGGAAGCAAAGGACAAAACGCCCCCCCAAATTTCGGGGGGGATGAAACAACGGGTGGCGATCGCTCGCGCACTATCTATTCGTCCTGAGGTATTGGTGCTTGATGAACCCTTCGGTGCATTGGATGCCATCACCAAAGAAGAACTGCAAGAGGAACTGCTGAAGATTTGGAATAACACGCGCAATACGGTTTTGATGATCACCCATGACATCGATGAAGCGTTGTTTCTCGCGGACAAAATTGTGATGATGACCAATGGCCCATCGGCGGAAATTGGGGAAGTGATCGAAGTTCCTTTCAATCGTCCGCGCGATCGGGCACGCATGATGGAAATGCCGGAATACTATAAAGTCCGCAACTACGTATTAGATTATCTGTATAACCGTTTTGCCCACGATGTCGATTAGGCTAAATAATGAAGACAAGCGAAACGCCCGATCGCCGAGACGTCGTAATCTCAGCAATCGGGCGTTTTTTAGCATCGCTATATTTATGTATTCTTAGAGAAAGAGGAGTCGGTTCGCGATACACTGGGCCACGATAGGTGAGATACCATCCCTATTCGTCCATTATCGTAAAAGCTGGAGCGTTCCCTGATGGGCATGGCTGTTGGAATGATTGAAACGGTGGGATACCCGTCTGTGCTGGCAGCGTCCGATGCTATGCTCAAGGCTGGGCGGGTGGCGCTGGTGAACTACGAAAGTTGTGCGAGTGGTCGTTATATGGTGTCCATTCGGGGTCCGGTTTCAGAGGTTCGATCGGCGATGGAAGCTGGAATCGAACGGGTGAAGGCGATGCCCGGTGATGCAGAAGTAGTCACCCATGTAATCATCCCAAATCCCCCCGATAATCTCGAAGCCGTGTTGCCCATTGGCTATACCGCCCTAGCGGAACCTTTTCGGATCTAGCATTTGCTGACCGGATTAGGGTAGATTGATGTGAATTGGATGGAACCGTTTTTCTTAGGAGCGCAAGAATGCCACAGGCAGTTGGATCGTTAGAAACGAAAGGGTTTCCCCCCGTATTGGCGGCGGCGGATGCAATGGTGAAGGCCGCGCGGGTGACTCTAGTGAGCTATGTTAAGGCGGGAAGTGCGCGCTTTACGATTAATATTCGCGGAGATGTTTCGGAAGTGAAACGGGCGATGGAAGCGGGTATTGAAGCCGCTCAGAATACGCCAGGTGGTGTTTTGGAGACGTGGGTGATTATTGCGCGGCCCCATGAAAATGTGGAGGCGGTGATGGATATTGAGTACACCGAGGCGGTGGAAGTCTTCCGAGAGTCTGTCAATGGTTATAGTCGATTAAACAGTGCTCCTCGCGGTTAAACCCGTTTTGTTAGAGCGAACTCGCGATCGATCGGGGCGGGTTCGAGAATTTGTGATGTATTGGGAGGATTGGGATGACAAAGGCAGTTGGGTCACTAGAAACGATCGGATTTCCGCCCGTGTTGGCCGCATCCGATGCAATGGTGAAAGCCGCGCGGGTGACGTTAGTGAGCTACGTGCGGGCGGGAAGTGCGCGCTACACCATTAATATTCGCGGCGATGTGGCGGAAGTGAACATGGCGATGCAGGCTGGGGTCGAAGCGGCTCAGAAGACGGCGGGGGGACATTTGGTAACGTGGGTGGTGATTCCGCGTCCCCACGAGAATGTGGAAGCGGTGATGAGTATTCGCTACAACGACAAAGTGGAAGGGTTTCGTCG
>ENA-OFCI01000194-OFCI01000194.1-metagenomes-genome-assembly--contig:-NODE-194-length-40728-cov-4.606324_pt1 | contig 40728 bp, 33 predicted proteins | sample MGYA00153391_OFCI01 | MGnify analysis MGYA00153391
GTAATCTTTTAAACTGTTCCTGATCCTCGGGTGTTGTAATAATTAATATTTCCTTTATTCCTGCTAGCATCAGCGTGCTAAGCGGATAATAAATCATTGGTTTATCATAAATAGGCATCAATTGCTTACTTATGCCCATCGTTATAGGATATAACCTTGTTCCGCTACCACCTGCTAAAATAATTCCTTTCATATTTCCTTAACCCTTAAAGGGTGGTGGTTTTATCTTTTGTGATATTGTTGCTGATAATAATTTTGGTAGTTTCCACTTGTAACGTGATTAAGCCATTCCGTATTGCCAAGATACCAATCAATAGTTTTGGAAATACCTTCTTCAAATTGTAAAGACGGTAACCATCCCAATTCATTTTTAAGTTTGCTTGCATCGATGGCATAACGAAGATCGTGCCCCGCTCTGTCTGTCACGTAAGTTATCAGCTTTTCTGATGCTCCTTTTTCTCTGCCCAGCTTTTCATCCATTTGCCTGCACAATTCTTTTACAAGGGCAATGTTCGTCCATTCGTTGTGACCCCCAATATTGTATGTTTCGCCTACTTTACCATTATGAAAAATCACATCAATGGCACTTGCATGGTCCTCTACAAACAACCAGTCACGTACATTTTCCCCTTTACCATAAATAGGCAATGGCTTGTTGTTTATGATGTTGTGTATGCAAAGCGGTATAAGCTTTTCAGGAAAATGGTAAGGACCATAATTATTGCTGCAGTTGCTTATTTTAATAGGCAATTTATACGTATGGTAAAAAGCTCTTACAAAATGATCTGACGAAGCCTTGCTTGCAGAATAAGGACTACGTGGGTCATAAGCCGTTTCCTCAGTAAAAAAACCTGTCTCACCGAGAGATCCATAAACTTCATCAGTAGAAATATGGTAAAAAACCTTACCATCCATATCATTTTTCCAATAATCTTTCACTGCTTGTAGCAAAGCTACTGTACCAACTACATTGGTTGTTACAAAAGCCAACGGGTCACTTATAGATCTGTCTACATGGCTTTCTGCAGCGCAATGCAGCACCCCTGTAAACTTGTGCTCTTCAAATAATTCTTTTAATAATACCGCATCTGTAATATTACCTTTTACAAAACTATAATTTGCTGCGTTTTCAATATCTGTAAGGTTTTCCAGGTTACCTGCATAGGTAAGCGCATCTAAATTCACTATTTTATATGCAGGGTATTTTGTAACAAATAACCTAGTAAGATGGGAGCCTATAAAACCTGCGCCACCTGTAATTAATAATTTAACCACAATATCTAGAATTAATTAAAAAAAAGTAATCATTCATCTATGCCATTTTCAAAATACGGATGACCGTCGGCCATCGCATATCGGCTGCCTGCAAATAATCCAGTACGTTTGCTTTAAAACCTTCAAGCCTAATAAAATTACCCATTTTAGAGTCTGCAATCCACCGGTGTAGTTCAAATTCCATTTCACCTACGCCAATTACAACGAGTCCACAATTATGCCCTTTATTTCTCAGGCTTTTTACTACTTCAAATGCGGCAAGAATCCTCTTGGACTTTACCAGTCTTGACACGGATAGCAATAAAAAAGCTATACTGCAGGTTTTACGAATTTCTGCCGGATTTACTTTTACATTACCGCTTAGTCAATCGTCAAAATTATGGAAAAGATAAACACGAAAAATCTTTTTTTTGAGTACTCCATCATCTAATAAACATTGCATTACTTTATCAGATATTGCAACTATTTAATTTGATAATTTATTAGCAAGTTTGCTTAAAAACATATTTTTCCGGTCAGCCAGTACATTAAATTCATCAGTATGATGTCTAACATAAATAGATTTAGCCCTGCAAATTTTTTTTGCCATACCTCCAATTGCAGCATTGCTGATACCGTGACAGAAAACAAGATCAATTTGATGTTGTTTACAAAACGACAGCAAATATGAACATTGGCGTAGAAAAAAGACAGCTCACCGCCCTTTTTTATGTGAACTGCTGAATGCTGCTGCACCCATTGCTCTAAAATTAGTATGCAGCACATCATCTCCACCGTGCGTGAGCAGAAAAACCTTATGATTCAATCCAAGCAGGAGTTCTGCCTGACCTTGTTGGTCGGGACTTCTATTTCCACTAGCCGTTCCATAAATTAATATATTCATGTGAAATCCTTGAAAAGAAAATTATCTATAACACACCCAGGACCAATTGCAACAAAAGATTTTAGGCAAATTTTATTATACCTTTTTTCCCTTATACAGATTTGTGATTCTGAGCAATACTTTGACCATCTGTTTTACATAAAAACTATTTAACCTAAAATGCTTTAATATTTTAGATGCGGTAGTAAAATTTGGTTCATCCGATACGAGCCCATAAATATATGATCTGGTACACATCTCTTTTGCGCCCGCATAATGCTTTTCACCCTTATATTTTTCAACCGTTTTGAGGGCCTCGGCAAAGAGGGATTCAAAATTCTTACAGAAAGTGTTTTCATGCCGCCGGTAATAAGTAAGAGGTTCTGAAAAATATCCAATTGGAAAGTGTTTCAATATTCTCAGCCACATATCCCAGTCATCAATCTTAATATTTTCATCATAGTAACCAACTATGTCAAAAATATCTTTCCTCATAATGTATCCTATGGGGAAATAGATTCCACCGAGAAGAACATCATCGAAAATAAATCCCTGTTTAAATAAATGAATATTTGAAGGCAGTATTGTAGTTCCGGTATCCTCGTAAAAATAATAACCGTTGGCATATACCAATCCAAAATGTTGATTTAGCTCATAAAACCTTACTTTTTTTTCTATGTTTTCAATTGCCCACCAATCGTCTCCCGACTGGACAGATATATATTTTCCCTTTGCTTTTTTTATAAGAAAATTAAGATTTTGAGCAATGTTATAATTCTTTTCCCGCTTGTATCCCCGGTAAGGACGGTCACTGTTTTTAAATATTTCCTCTGCTATTTCAAATGTTGAATCAACTGAATTGTTGTCAACATACAATATTTCCATATTTTGATAGGTTTGATTAACAATCGAATCAAAAGACTGTTTTACAAAAGCCTGATGATTCATTGAAATGCAAATAATACTAACCAGGGGTGTTTCAATCATAATCTAAAAAATATATTTCCGCATTAGCAGCAGCATCAAAATCCAATAAAGTGCATAATTGAGGCAAAATGCATATGTTGCGCCAATTACGCCATAAGAGTCCATAAAAAGATAGCTCAAAACTACGAAAGACGAACTAAAAATTATTTCAGAAATAATAAATATTTTAGTAAGTGCTTTTGAGAGCATAATAAAACCCAGTAACCAGCTACCAATTTTTAGAAAGTCTCCGATCAGCTGGTATTTAAATAGCGGTATCATAAGGAGAAAATCAGCTGTAAATAGGATGTGAACTATCCAGACTTTAAAAATCCATATTAGTGCGGCCAAAAGGCCAACAACGGGCAATATTATTTTATAGCCATTCAAAATTTCTTTTCGCAGTTCATCCTTCGAATTTATTTCTGAAAGTCTGGGAAGATAATACACACCCAATACCGTGATAATAAAAGCGAGATAATAATCTGAAATTCTTGTGACTGCCTGCCAGCAACCCGCATCCGTTAATGAAAATTTACTGATTATTCGGTCCCTCACAAGCAGCTGCATGGTTGGAGAAGCAAAACCTGACACAAAACCCATCAGTGTAAATGGCAATAATAATTTTACCATTGGAACATCCCATTTTTTAAAATTAGGTTTCCAGCTAATATTTTTAAGCTTCTTACTGTAATAAATATTTATACAAAAAACAGTAAAAGCAGTAAAGTTGCTTGCGATTAATACCCCCTTTACGCCAAATAAAGTAGCGAAACTAACTGTAAAAAGAATACCCGTTAAGGAGCCAATAATATTTACCGTGGTCAATATCCTAATTTCTTTCAGGCCATTTAATACGGATGAAAACAGCGTATTGAGTGATATAATGGTTACGAATAAGCCATACAATAAATACACAAGCCAAAAGTCTGAATTGTGAAATGAGGCCCTTGAAAGAAAATTACTTGCCGGAATTACAAAAAGGGATACCGCCAGTGAACACAAAATGATAATAGATATTGCCGTTGTAACTACCTGCTGCTGTTTTAATGGCTCATCTTTGTATGTGGAAAGATACTTGATGACACCTCATGTGATGGCAAAGGTTGAGAACATAGCAAGAATAGCTATGGAATTTTGAAACTGCCCAACATAAGCCATTCCTACAGGGCCTATTTTGACTGCCACAACTTTTGTAACAACAAACCCACTTAAAAAAGTTACTGCTGTAGATATACTCGTAAAAAAGCTGGTTTTTAATAAGTTCAAAGCCGACAATCATTTACAACATTTACCACTTCCTCGTAGGCTGCTTCGGTCATCACGGGGCTAATAGGCAGCGAAATTATTTCTGCATGAATTTTTTCAGCAATCGGCAGATGCATATTATTTAAGTGTGCGTAAGCTTTCTGCTTATGCGGCGCAATAGGATAATGAATAACACTGTCAATAGCATTTGCCTGCTGATACTGCTGAAAATGTGTGCGGTCGCTCACACGCACAGTAAATAAATGCCATACATGGCTTTTATTTTTAGCAGCATCAAAATCTTTTGAAACGGGAAGTATTATCTCCTGATTTATTATGTTGTTGAGATAAAATGCTGCTCCTTCTTTTCTTGCCTGGCTTTGTGCATCTAATGATTGCAGTTTTACTGAAAGCATGGCCTCCTGCAATTCATCTAACCTGCTGTTACTGCCTTGGTACAGGTTGTCATATTTTACGTGAGAGCCGTAATTTCTCAAAGCTTTTATTACATCAAACAATCCTTCATCGTTCGTTGTGATTGCCCCGGCATCTCCAAGAGCTCCTAAATTTTTGCCGGGATAAAAACTAAATCCACTGGCATGGCCCCAGTTTCCGGACCATTTTCCATCTAGTTCGGCTCCCTGGGATTGTTCGCTGTCTTCAATAATAATGAGACTATGATCTTCAGCAATTTTTATAAGGGCCGGCATATCACATAACCTCCCATACAAATGACCAGGAAGAATAGCTTTGGTACGGGGCATAATTTGCTTCAGTACTTTTACAGGATCTAATAAATAAGTATTGATGTCGGGCTCTATTAATACCGGTGTGAGCCCAGCTTTATAGATTGCCAGCACACTTGCTATGTAGGTGTTAGAGGGAACCATCACTTCATCTCCGAGTTTCAATGCACCCATTTTTATATGTCCTTCAAGTGTAAGGATCAAAGCGTCGAGTCCATTAGCTACACCCAAAGCATATTGAGTATCGCAATATTTTGAAAACTGGGTTTCAAATAATTTCACTTCTTCACCAAGGATGTACCAGCCGGAATCCAATACCCGTTCAAAAGCATTCATTAATTCCTGCTTATTTTGATTATTGATGGATTTTAAATCTAAAAAGCTGATCATTTTATCGTAATTTATATAACAGTTCATCTGTTACCTTGCCCATTATTTCGCAGGATTACCATATAACAATGCATATGGAGGCACATCTTTAGTTACTAACACTTCATGCACTAATCGTTGTATATTGTCCAATTGTCAACCCTCTGATTATGATTGCATTAGCTCCAATTTAACTTTCCCTAACAATAAGGATTTTTGAAACATTGCCGGATATTTTTTGACTGTGGGTATTTGTCATTTACAAAACTTACATGCGGATTGACAAATACATCATCTTCTACTCTAATACCGTCCCACAGATACACACCACTTTTAATAGTCACACTATCTCCCAACACTACATCATTTTTATAAAAGTGTGACAGTTAATGTTGCATTAATCTCCTATTACTGCATCTTTAAGTATTACAGCAAACTGCCAAACCTGGTTTGATCTCCAATATTGTAGTCAGACATAAGCAAGTTTATGAATAAAAGCATCAACAATAGCTAATTTAATTTTTGCTTACAGCTTTGTTAGCATTAAAATAGCGCACAATATTATTTTCATTTTTTACAAGGTACAGATCTTTTTGGAAATAAACTTTACGATTTTTCGGGTAAAAATTATTTTACGGACTCAATAAACCATTATTACGAAACGAGCCATTTCCGTCCTCCTGTGGGAGATAGTATTTTTTCAATTATATATAAGAAATAAGTTACAATTAAAATTTCTTTCAAAATTTTACAAAGACTGATTGATAATATTTCAATATTTCTTTGTCAGCATATTTAAAGTCCCTTTTATGATGCACTATCTTTGCGCAATATGCATTACGCTTCAGTAGAAAATATCAGTAAGTCTTACGGAATAAGAACTTTGTTTAAAAACATTTCCTTTTATGTAGAAGAGGGAGATAAAATTGCTTTTGTGGCTCGCAATGGTACAGGGAAATCAACACTTCTAAAAATATTTGCAGGCTTGGATACGGCCGATGACGGTGTGCTTTGGGTACATAAAGATGTTAAAGTCATTATGTTACAACAGGATACGCCCTTTATGGAAGAAAAAAGCATCCGGGAAAATGTGCTCCGCTTAGATAATCCGGTTATTAAAACGGTAAGTGCTTACGAAGAGTACCTTGATGAAGGCAAAGAAGATATGGACCTGCTTACCGATATTATGGGTAAAATGGAAGAACTGAATGCCTGGGGTTTTGAAAGTGAAATGAAGCAGATTCTAGGTAAACTTAACCTGCACGATCTGGAGGCAAAGATGAATACACTCAGTGGTGGTCAGCGAAAAAGAGTTGCTTTAGCTCAGTCATTGATTGAAGCTCAACTGCACGAAGGCCGATGCCTGCTCATTCTTGATGAGCCTACCAACCATTTGGATGTGAGCATGATAGAATGGCTGGAAGATTTTTTGAGCACACACAAAATGACCATCCTACTTGTTACGCATGATCGATATTTTCTTGACGCCGTTTGTAACGAAATAATTGAAATGGATGAGGAAAAGCTTTTTGTGTACAAAGGCGATTACGATTATTTTTTAGAGCAGAAAAGTTTAAGACAGGATATTGAAGCCAGCGAGTTTCAAAAAGACAAGAATATATTTCGCAAAGAGCTGGAGTGGATGCGCAAGCAACCGAAAGCCCGTACTACAAAAAGCAAGAGTCGCCAGGATGCTTTTAAAGATGTTGAAGAAAGAGTTTCTGTGAAGAAAGAAGATACAGAAGTAAGTCTTCAGGTAAAAATGACCCGACTGGGTGGGAAAATCCTGGAAATGAAAAAAGTAAATAAATCTTTTGGCGATAAAATTATCATGAGGGGTTTTGACTACACATTTAAAAGGGGGGAAAGAATAGGCGTAGTTGGGAAAAATGGGGTAGGAAAATCTACGTTTTTAAAAATAGCCTTGCAACAGGAACTACCCGACACCGGCAAAATTACACATGGCGATACCGTGGTGTTCGGTAATTTTAACCAGGAAGGTTTATTATACAAAGAAGATAAACGAGCTATAGAATACGTAAAAGATATGGCTGAGTATTTTCCCTTAGCCGATGGTACAAAACTTTCTGCGAGCATGTTTATGGAAAAGTTTGGTTTTAATGCACAACAACAGTTTACACCTTTAAGCAAATTAAGTGGTGGCGAAAAAAGACGGCTCCATCTAATGAGTGTGCTTTTTTTAAATCCAAATTTCTTAATATTAGATGAGCCTACCAACGACCTGGATTTACAAACACTTCGCACCCTCGAAGAATTTTTATTGGACTATCCTGGTTGTATATTAATTGTAAGCCATGACCGTTATTTTATGGACAGAATGGTTGAACATCTTTTTGCATTTGAGGGTGATGGCGTAATAAAAGATTACCCCGGCAATTACACACAGTACCGTGCTTATGTAAAAGAAATAGAAGCAGGCACCAGAAAAGATGATGGTAAAATGGTAATGGGCAGCATTGTTGAAAAAGCCGAAGCAAAACAAATTGCTCCAATAAATACTTCAGCAACAAAAAAATTATCTTTTAAAGAAAAAGAAGAGATTAAAAATTTAGATAAAGAAATACCCACACTGCAAAAAGAAAAAGAAGAACTGGAAACAAAGATGAGCAGTAATATTTCTTATGATGAAATACAAACTTTGTCTATAAGGGTAAATACAATTATTGCTGCGCTGGATGTAAAAGAAATGCGGTGGTTGGAGTTGAGCGAATAGTACAATCTGTAAGGTAAAAAATATGCTTACAGATTTAATGAATTTTCACAGAATAGTCAAATTAAAATCTGTCCAAATATGAATAATCTGTGAGTATCTATAAGTTAAATGCTCAAAAATTTAAAAGATTCCAACAGAATTGCTATTTTAATTTATGCAAATCTGTACAAATTGTCAAATGAAATAAATACTCACGGGTAAAACGGATTTCCACAGAATAACTATAATAAAATCTGTGCAAATCTTTTAAATCTGTGAGAAACATATATTTTCCTTGACTGAATTTCAATTTAATCTGCGATTATACCTTTGTAAATCTCTACAAGAAAATGCGCTAAAACAAATGGTTTAAATTTTCAAAAATCGGTAATACTTAAAATGAATAAATCTTTTTTATTTTTTGCAGCAATTATAATTTCAACAATCTCTTACGCACAGGAAACTCCTTTTATAAAACTGGTAAATCCTACAAAGACAAATAATACTGTTTCAACTTCCCGGCAATTTATTATTGGCAGTACCTGTAAAACCTGCACCCTAAATATTAATAACAATTCCGTAAAAGTATTTACTACCGGGGCAGTTGCTTACGAAGTAAATTTAAAAGAAGGAGATACCAGTTTCCTTATCACCGCAACAAATACTGCAGCAAAAACAGTAACAAAAACAATCAGTTTTTTGTACAGCATTCCCAAACTTGCAGAACCTGTAAAAACACTGGGAATAGAAACCATACAAACTTTCCCCGAAGGGAATTTAATATTTATGGCGGGTGATAAAATACAATTTAGAATAAAAGCTTTTGCTGGTGCAACAGTGACAACTATCAACAACACACAACTGTTCGAAATTCCTTTAGCACAAAGTGCAGGAATGGCAGGTATTTACCAGGGCGAATATATTGTGAAGCAAACAGATAATTTTTCTGCACTAAAAATACCCGTAACAGTTACAGGCACTGATGGTACAAAAATAATTAAAGAAGCAAACAACACTTTTTCTGTAATGTCGCCCTTAAGTTCTGATGTTGCTATAACAAAAGGCAGGCTGGCACATTTAGAATATGGCCTTGGAGATGACAGACTAGGCGGTGCAAAAATTGGTTACATAGACAGTCTAATCCCTTTAAAAATTATTGGGAAAGTTGGCGAACATTACAAAATATTATTATCACCAAACCGAACAGCCTACATACCTGAAGATGTAGTAACACTTGCACCCAAAGGGACTTTTGCAGGCAGCGCACTTACTGATAAATGGCAGGTTTTTGGCGATAGTATGTACGATTATATATCTGTGGGTCTTACAGCAAAACTTCCTTACCAGTCCATGCAGGAAGTAGAGCCATCAAAAATTATTGTTGATGTTTTTGGCGCTACCAACAATACCAACTGGATAACACAATTACAGTCTGCAAAAGAAATTAAAAACGTAACCTACGAACAATTGCAGGATGGTATTTTTCGTATTACTGCATTTTTAAAACATACACAACATTGGGGTCATAGTATTTATTACAAAGGCAATAATCTTATCATCAGAATAAAACAACAACCAAAAAATTTGTCATTGCGCAATTTAATTATTGCCATAGATGCAGGGCATGGCGGCAGCAATACCGGTGCAGGCGGACCAACAGGCGTTTCAGAAAAAGAACTGGCATTGGCGGTTTCTTTAAAACTGCAAGAGGCTTTGCAAAATGAAGGTTCAAAAGTGCTGATGACACGTACCACAGAAAAGTTTGTAGATAACAAAGAACGCATACTTATTTTTAGAGACAATGAGCCCGATCTTTTAATTAGCGTTCATTTAAATTCATCCGCTGATCCTTTTCGTGCAGGTGGTACAAGTTCGTTGTACAGATACATTGGCTTTAGAGGATTAAGTGCAGCCATCAACAAACGAATGCTGCAACTTGGCTTAAAAGAATACGGCAATATCGGTTCATTTAATTTTATGTTGAACAGTCCAACCGAATATCCAAATGCTTTGGTGGAAACCTTATTCCTGAGCAACCCCGAAGAAGAAATGCTTGTGCTTGATCCTGTATTTCAACAAAAAATGGTTGATAAAATTGTTGCAGGTATTAAAGATTTTTTAGTGGAAGTGGAAGCAGATAAATAAAATCATTTTTTGAACATTTTCTCAAATACTGATTTCGATATTATTTTTAGTTTAGTATATTTTTTTTCAAGAATTAATCTTTGGGAAAGAATGTGTCTATCCCCGCTTGTTACAAATCCGGCATATTGTTGCAATGCCAATGCGATGATGTAAGAATCGTCTTCATCTCTGGGAATATATGCGTTAAATGGATAATTGAGTGTTGCTAATATTCCTACTTTTTTCACCAATGAAACTGCTGATTTCACCTCTAAATTATATTTTATTAAATGCGGGTATTCCAACACACGTTCTATTTCAGTCAATAATTCTGAGCAGTACAAAACTGTTATTTTATTAGTAGAAATAATTTCCAATAATAAAGAAATGTTGTTTGATAAGAAATAGCTCACCCAAATGTTTGCGTCAAGTACAAACTTTTTACTTCGCATGTACTTTCTCTTTTCTTGCTCTGTGTTTTATAATATCAATTTGAGAAAGGGTGGGAGGTTTTAATCCTTTAGGAGGATTTGTGAAAGATGGAACCCCTTTTTTTAAAAGTAGGGTTGCATTAATTTGAGCTAGAATAGAAAGTTGCTCTTGGTCATCAAGCTTGTTAAGACTACTAATAATCTTTTGTATATTTTTATTTTCAATTATTGCAGCGCTCATTTTTTTTTTACAATTTAATCTTCTTTTTTATATTTTCCTACTTCTAAGGAATGTCTCAGTCTCAGCCCTTGGCAAACGTTGCTTCTAAAGATCGAAGCATATTAAAATACCTTCGTTTAAATCTATCCAACCAATAAAAGTTCAATAAAAATAAACAGGCCAAAATAGCCCTGATGGGCAGTAGTAGCTTTTGCACAAATAAACTTTAAAGTATAATTCTGCCTGCGTGCACAACTACTAAAGACAGCAGGAACAAGAGATGATTATTGGTATAAAGCCAACAGCTCCAAAGAAGATGTTAGATTTGAGATAACTAATTATAAAGTACTTTTTATGGTCAATAATCCTTTAAAAATTTGTGAGCAAATAAATATTCAATAAACTTAAAGCAATAAACCCGTAACCTTTAACCCCTAACCCGCAACTAAATGTTCGGTAACTGTAACATGTTTCGCTTAGAAAAAATTCTTATCAGCAATACCATTAAAACACAAATCAACAGGTTAAAGTTCTTATCAATATTGGTATTTTGGAGTAACAAATAAAAACCTCCACCAATAGCACACGCAGTTGCATAGAGTTCTCCTTTTTTAAAAAGATTGGGCACAGCATTGCAAAAAATATCTGCAATAAGTCCGCCGAAAGTAGCGGAGATAACGCCCATAATTAATGCGTATGCATCATTAACGCCATTGCGTTGTGCCACTTCAATGCCTGCTGCAGTAAACAATCCTATGCCAAGTGCATCTGTAAAGAAAATGGTTTTACTAAATTTATTTACGCCCTCTTTTAATAAAAAAGTTATGATAGCTCCGGCAAATACCAACCACAAAGCAAAATAGTCATTTACCCAGTTTACAGGTTTTACGCCAATCAATAAATCTCTGATAGTACCGCCGCCATAAGCTGTTGCAAACGCTACTACAAGCCCACCAAAAATATCCATCTTAAATTTTCTTGCTTTTAATGCACCCGTAAGCGCAAAAACGAAAGTGCCGGAGTAGGTTATAATGTTCAGCAACGTCATACGGTAAAGTTATATTTTCTAGCGCAGAGAAAAGAGTGAAAGGCGTTTAGCAAAGTAATTTTTACGAAGTAGCCGATCATGCTTAGTAACTCAAACCTTATTTACTAAATGTCTTATCTTCGAAATATAAAATATACAAAATGAATTTTGAAACTTTACTTTTTGAAGTTGAAAATGGGACGGCAATTATTACAGTTAATCGCCCTGAAAAATTAAATGCATTGAACAAAGATGTTTTTACAGATTTGGACGATGCAATAAGTGAAGTATTAAATAATGATGAGATAAAAACAGCTTTGATAACCGGAGCAGGACCAAAAGCATTTGTAGCCGGAGCAGACATAAGCGAATTTGGTGGATTGAATTTAGCAGAAGCCATGGTATTATCAAAAAGAGGACAGGATATTTTTTTAAAAATAGAAAACAGTCCAAAACCAATTGTGGCCGCAGTAAATGGTTTTGCTTTAGGTGGTGGTTGTGAATTAGCGATGGCCTGTCACTTTAGGCTTTGCAGCGAAAACGCAAAGTTTGGTCAACCCGAAGTAAGCCTTGGTTTGATACCGGGTTATGGCGGTACACAAAGGCTTACACAATTGGTTGGCAAAGGAAAAAGTATGGAGTTACAAATGACGGGATCATTAATAGATGCTGCCGAAGCGCTAAGACTGGGACTTGTGAATCATATAATTACGCCTGAGAATTTAATAGCAAAGACAAAAGAAATTTTACAACTGATACAAACGAAAGCACCAATTGCTGTAAGCAAAGTAATTGAGTGTATAAATATTGCTGTATTATGCGACAGCGCTTTTACAAATGGCAAAACAGGTTACGACAAAGAAGTGGAAGCCTTCGGGGAATGTTTTGGAACTGAAGATATGAAAGAAGGTACGACTGCATTTCTGGAAAAGAGGAAGGCAGTTTTTGTGGGAAGATAGGAACCCCCTCTATCTCCCCCGGAGGGTGAGGAAACGGAGAAGATCTTGTAGAAAATAGTTTGAGTTTAGATAATTCGATGTATTTTTTATTCTAATATTTTGATCACTTTTACAAAATGTGTTTTATAATATCCTGAAAGATTATTGATAATAACGCCCACATTTTTGCCCGAAGCAGAATGTATAAATTGTAGATTTTCTCCTGCTGTAGTAATAATGCCCATGTGACCAACAATACCACTGGCATTGTCTGAACCGGTAAACAAAATAATATCTCCGGGTTTTGCATTTTTAATATCCACTTCAGTTCCTTCATCTGTAAAGTTTATAGAAGACCGTGGTGCTTTTACATTAAAATGATAAAACACTACGGTTATAAAACCTGAGCAATCCAAACCATTTTCAGGAATTGCAGAACCATATTTATAGGGTGTTCCGAGAAATTTTTTCGAGTAAGTAACAAAATCTTTACGATCAATTTTTAATAAAGTAGTAAAAGTTTTTGCTCTTTTAGTTGCAGATCTTACAGGAAATGTTTTACTGCTTTCAGCCGTGGAATCTGAATTAATTTTTACAGTTTTTTTCGATGAACTACACGATGACTGTAGTATTGAAAAGCAAATTACGACGGGTAAAAATTTAATCATCTCTCTATTTTAAATGCAACATAATTAAGAAACTTGAAAAACGATTTTGCCAGTATTAATTTGTTTAACCATTAACCAAATAAAATGCAAAAGGTAATTGCCCTATTCATTTTACAATCGTTTGCTATATTTGCGCATCTTTAAAACTTCAAACTTTATACAATGGAATACAGAATAGAAAAAGATACAATGGGCGAAGTAAAAGTACCTGCTAATGCATACTTTGGCGCACAAACACAGCGTAGTATTGATAATTTTAAAATAGCCCAGGATATTAATAAAATGCCCAAAGAAATTATAAAGGCATTTGCGTATTTAAAAAAAGCAGCAGCCCTCACCAATAAAGATGCAGGAGTGTTATCCACCGAAAAAAGTGATTTAATCGGTAAAGTGTGTGATGAAATACTGGAAGGCAAACTGGATGAATATTTTCCTTTGGTAGTTTGGCAAACAGGCAGCGGCACACAAAGCAACATGAATGTAAATGAAGTGGTAGCTTACCGTGGGCATGTTATAAACGGCGGAAAGCTTGCAGACAAAGAAAAGTTTCTTCACCCCAACGATGATGTGAACAAAAGCCAGAGCAGCAACGATACTTTTCCAACTGCTATGCATATTGCAGCTTACAAAATATTGAATGACATAACCATTCCGGGCATAAAAAAATTACGGGATACCCTGCATGCGAAGTCGAAGGAATACATGCATGTTGTAAAAATTGGGCGTACACATTTTATGGATGCTACACCACTTACAGTTGGTCAGGAGTTTAGTGGATATGTTTCGCAACTAGACCATGGTTTGCGTGCAATAAATAATGCTTTGCCACATTTGAGCGAACTTGCATTGGGCGGTACAGCAGTTGGTACAGGCATTAATACACCATCAGGTTATTCAGAAAATGTAGCGGCACACATTGCTACTATCACAGGCTTGCCTTTTGTAACTGCAGAAAATAAATTTGAGGCTTTGGCAGCGCATGATGCTATTGTAGAAATGCATGGTGCGTTAAAAATGATTGCAGTTAGTTTAATGAAGATCGCAAACGATATTAGAATGTTATCGAGCGGGCCAAGAAGTGGTATCGGTGAACTTTTTATTCCGGACAATGAACCAGGTTCATCCATCATGCCGGGCAAAGTAAACCCTACACAATGCGAAGCGCTGACAATGATTGCTGCCCAGGTAATGGGCAACGATGTTACCATCAGTATTGGTGGCAGTAATGGCCACTTTGAATTAAATGTTTTTAAACCGGTAATGATTTTTAATTTTTTACACAGTGCCAGATTAATTGGCGACGGTTGTGTTTCTTTTAATGATAAATGCGCTGTGGGCCTTGCTCCTATTGAAGCCAACATAAAAAAACATGTAGACAATTCTTTGATGCTGGTTACAGCATTAAATACTAAAATAGGATATTACAAAGCTGCAGAAATTGCACAGACGGCACATAAAGAAGGAACCACTTTAAAAGAAATGGCCGTAAAACTTGGTTATGTAACTGCAGAAGATTTTGACAAATGGGTAGTGCCTGCAGAAATGGTAGGAAAACTGTAAGGATTATTTTATGTCTGTTATTCAACTCAAATGAATATACTAATAGTACATCAAGGAATTATTCCAGTTACAAATTATGGTGGCACCGAAAGAGTAATCTGGTATTTGGGAAAGGAACTTTCAAAGATGGGACATTCTGTGTCATATCTTGTAAAGAAGGGCTCTTACAGTGATTTTGCTAAAATACTTTTTTATGATTCAGCAAAAAGTATCTCAGCACAAATACCTGATGAAACAGATATTGTTCATTTTAATTTTCAGCCCGCTGAACCCATAACAAAACCTTACGTAATAACGATGCATGGCAATAGTAATGATGAAAGAACATTTGATTTAAATACCATTTTTGTTTCTGCAAATCATGCTGAGCGCTTTGGCAGCAATGTTTTTGTACACAATGGTTTGGATTGGGATGAATACACAAAGCCGTCATTAATTAACAGCAAAAATTATTATCACTTTTTAGGAAATGCTGCATGGCGTGTGAAAAATGTTAAAGGAGCCATCAACATTATCAACCAAACAAAAAAAGAAAAATTAAAAGTCCTTGGTGGTAACAGACTAAATATTAATATGGGTTTTAGGTTTACAACAAGCACACGAATTGGTTTTTATGGCATGGTTGGTGGAAATAAAAAATTCAGTTTATTAAATGGTTCTAAAGGATTATTATTTCCGGTTCGGTGGCACGAACCATTTGGCTTGGCTATTACAGAAAGTTTATATTTTGGATGTCCTGTATTTGGAACGACTTACGGTTCTTTACCCGAAATTGTAAATAGTGAAGTAGGTTTTTTATCTTCAAAAAGTATAGAATTAAAAGATGCAATTGAAAATAAAAATAATTTCTCCGCAAATATTTGCCATGAGTACGCAATGGAAAATTTCAATTCTAAAAAAATGGCATCTGCATATTTAGAAAAATATTTTATTGTATTAAATGGAGAAGCTTTAAATAAAAACAATCCGAAACTGATTAAAATTCAAACAGAAAGATTTTTACCTTTTGAATAATTTAACTACATGAAAATTATAAAATTTCTTTCCATGTATGATCTGCTAATAGCTGAACTTTTGCAGTATGCTGTTTAAATGATTTTGAACCTCTGCCCCATTCATTTGGGCTCACCATACTTATCATATAACTCGTGTCATGATTTTCATACAAATGATATATCTGTCCGATAACCGGTTGAAAAGTTAACTTGGCACTATACACAATCATAGAAAGTTCTTTACGTGATTGTATTTCCTGCGCCTGTAGTGCCAGCAATTCTACCTGTTTGCGAATTTGGTCTAACTGCATATTGGTTTGCTCTTCCATTGCAGTTAATACTTTGTACCTGATAACACCTTCTTGTGTTGGTTTTATTACTGCACCACTAACACTGGCACTATAAGGCAAAACACTCATTTGCTTGTGGAAATATTCCGTATTCATATAGCCTGCACCATCATCACTTTTACCGGCTTGCGTTATTTTTAAATATCCGTTGGGTTGTATTTCATGCTCAACTTCTAAAATAATTTCACCGTTTTTCTCAAAGATTATGACCATCAAAATAGAACTAAGCACTTTTCCTCTTACATGAGTAGCAAAATCTTTGTCATAAAATTCCTGTAAACTGTCGTCGATAATAATTTCATATTTTGCGCCGAATGAGATATTTTGAAGGGTGACCCAACTGTTATTAATGGTAAGGTGGTTTTTATTTTCAGATGCGGTAATCTGAAAATACCCACTCTTGGGTCTGTCTCCTTTTTCGTACGTTCCTTTTTCAGGAAATAGTTGCCAAGCTGCGATAAAATTATAAGCTGAAGTCATCGTTTAAATTAGGCGGTGAAGATAATTTTTTTTTATTCCTAAAATATTATACGATTTACTTCATAAGAAAAAATAATATCAGATCATCATTTTGATTTTTGTTTTTTCAGACGCAATTTTTTTGTTTAAAATATTTTAAGAAAACCACAATAAAAAACCGCTTCAAATACCTCAGCAGTCTTTTATAACATCAGTCCTTAAAGTAGTAATTAGACGCAAAGCATGGATAATTTTTTTACTTTTTTTGAAAAATATATGTAAAACTAATCGAAGATTTGATCAAGACTTGCAATTTCAAATATTTAAAATTGAGTTAATATTTTGATGTGTTTAACAGTACTTTCAAAGCCATTATCATTCTTTTATAAATTGAAGAGATATGTTTAAAAGAGCTTCTTCTTTAAAACTCTGATGAAATATTTAGCTGATAGTATACTTTATTCAAATTGAAAATGACAACATTATGTAAAAAACACTTTTTTAATAAAATACTTTTTTACGAAATGAATTACAAAAAACTTACAAGATTAATGTATTGAAAGTTTCACTTTTAGAAGCTATCATAATATAACCTGCATTTGCTACCCTGTTTAATTGACAAGACATGATTGGGTTAGTAATTGATTAGAAGTTCTCTAAAAGTTGTCAGTATCGGTAATTATTAACCTATATTTTTTCAATAGGCAGCATTACAGAAAAACTACTTCCAGATGCTAAATCACTTTTTACGTGTATGCTGCCTCCAAGTGCTTCTATAAATTCTTTGCTTATAGATAAACCCAACCCTGTACCTTCTTTTTTACTACCCGGTATTCGAAAATAACGGTCGAAGATTTTATCTATATATTCTGTAGAAATACCCTGCCCGGTATCACTTACAGAAAAAATAATTTTATCGTTAAGAAGATTGATACCAAGCTTAACAGAAGCATTATCATGAGAATACCTTAACGCATTTGAAATAAGATTAGTAAGAACCCAAGCAGTTTTATCTTTATCAGTAAGTACAGCCGGCAAATTAGCAGCGGTTGTAAAAACTAATTTTATATTTTTTTTATCTGCCAGGGTTTTATTAGTATTAATTGCATACTGCATTATTTCTTTTGCATCACATGCTTTGGCAACAAGCTGTATACTGCCGCTTTCCACCTGCGTCATATTAAGTAATTCAGCTGTTATTTTTAAGAGTCTGTTTGCATCTTCCTTAATACTTTCCAGCAATGTTTGTTGTTCCTCATTCATTAAACCCACAGTTTCATTTTCTAATAACTGAAGGCTCATTTTTATGGATGAAATGGGTGTTTTTAATTCATGAGAAACTGTAGCAATAAAATTTGTTTTTGCAAAATCAAGTTCTTTGTAAGATGTAATGTTTTGAAGTATAATAACATTGCCAATTAATTTTTCTTCCTTTTCACCCGTAGGAATAATTTTAATTGGAATTATTTCTTTTTCAAAATAACTCTCTTTGTTGTCGGCATAAATTTTTACAGGAATTTTATTAGAATCTACAGCTTTGTCGCTAAACATATCCTGTACAAGCATTCTAACCAGATCGTTACCCAAGGCAACATTTTGAACGGGTTTACCAATAACATTTTCTGCTTTTAAACCTGTTATTTTTAAAGCCACATTATTCATAAAAATAATCTTCTTGTTTTCGTCTAATCCCATTACAGGATCATGCATATTATTAATAAGTGTATCAATCCGTCTTTTTTCCATCATCAGCTTTTCAAGATTGCCGGTCTTATATTCTTCCAGCTTTTGAGCCATTGTATTAAAGGCATTTGCTAAATCACCGAATTCATTTTGGGTCTCAAAATGAAGACGTTGAGAATAATTTTCTGCAGCAATTTCTTTAATACTATCGGTAAGTTTTTTTATGGGGTTTGCAATATTACCGGGAAGATTAAAAAGTAAAATAAATGCAATCAAAAAGCATATAGCTCCGGTAAACCCTATCCATAAAGTGGCAGTTGAAGCTGTATGTTGCGCCTTTAAATCTTTGCGAACAATTGCCTGCATATTTAACAGCATAATATCTGTAATATCTATTTGTACCCTTTTTAATATAGAGCTATCGCCTGCATTATTTTTAAGAACGGCAAAATCACTGGTTAACATTTCGGTGAGCTCTTTTTCGCCAATTTCAGTAATATTATTTTGCTGAAGTAGAAGATTTTTTTGAAAGTTGCTTACTTCTATTTCATTTTGATGTCCATTATTTATTGCATTTAGCATTTGCCTGCAATGTTCAACTGAATTATAATTATCTAATAAAATATTTTTACTTTCTTTCGAAAGTTTATTCACATAAAATGTACTTAAAAAAGTAAGCAGCGTAATCATAGTAAACAAAAGACCAATGCCAAATAACAATTTTGATTTAATTTTCATTAGATAATTTTTATACTTTTTTTTATGCATCAAACTTCTGAAATTAATGGTATTTCCATAAAACTCAGCTTAGAATTACAAGATCGATATCTTGTTTTGATAGGTTTTTTAGTAAGTCGTTAAACACATTTGTAGCCATAATTACTTTAAACAAATTAATGTGTGGCTTGCCAATACAAATAGTAGTAATATTTCTTTCATTACACTGCTCCATAATGGCTTTGGCAATATTATTATTTTCTACCTTAATGATTTCTGCACCTGACTCAGTAGCAAGTTTAAAATTATTTATAAGGTGCCGCTGTTTATCAAGTGCAATTTTATCTGCACTTTCTTTGGGCACCTGTACATATAAAACATACCATTTGCTATTGTAGTAATTGGCAAGCCTTGCTGTTTTTCTGATAACTGTTTTAGCAGTTTTTTCATTGCTACTTATACAGGCTAAAAAACGCTCATGCTTTATTGAATGAATTTTAGTAACCTCCGTTTCAACTTTTCTTACCACCTGCGATGCTACTTCTTTTAAGGCAAGCTCTCTAAGTTGTAAAATATGTGCGGGCTGAAAAAAGTTTTTTAACGCAGATTCAATTTTCTCGGCTTGGTAAATTTTACCTTCTTTTAAACGGGCTATTAATTCGTCTGCAGTTAAATCAATATTTACAACTTCATCGGCCTGTGCAATCACATTATCAGGTATTCTTTCTTTTACTTCTACACCGGTAATTTTTTTTACTTCTTCATTTAAACTTTCAATGTGTTGAATATTAATTGCACTTATTACATTTATACCTGCATCCAGAATTTCAAAAACATCCTGCCAGCGTTTTTCATTTTTACTACCCTCAATATTAGTATGTGCAAGTTCATCAACAACAACAACTTCGGGGCGAAGGCTTATAACTGCCTGTACATCCAGCTCATCTAATTCTTTGCCTTTGTAAAACAACTTTCGCCTCGGCACTACAGGTAACCCTTCAAGAAGGTCATGGGTTTCTTTTCTAAAATGCGTTTCTATGTATCCAATTTTTACATCAATACCATTTTTCAAAAGCGAATGAGCTTCCTGTAACATACGGTAAGTTTTCCCCACACCGGCACTCATACCGATGTAAATTTTAAATTTTCCCCGTCTCGACTTTTTTATAAGGTCGAGAAAATGCTGAACATTTGTTTCTTTATCTGTCATTTGTTGCTTAAAGATTTAAAATATAATCAGATTTTTGAAAGCAGGCATATGTTTAAAATGCATCATTAAAGATTAATAAATAAATGAAGCTTAAAATGTGCGACGCAACCGGAGTTCCACAGAAGATTCTCGATCGATAAATGATAGTAATTTATTGCCGCGCAATTAATTATTATTTAAAAAGAAACAGCCAGCGATGTTGTTAATGCAAAATTATTGTTTGTAAGATTATTTTTATTTGTAAAAATCTGATCTTTAGAATTTAAACCCCTTCCTTCAATTCTCCATAAAACATTATCTGCGACAGCATAATCAAAGTTTAGAGAATACCCAAAGGTTTTAAACCCATTGGGAGTACCCGAGTTTATAATTACTCCATTTTTATCTGAATAATATTCACCCCTTACAGCAATGGCAGATTTAGTAGAGGTACTAAATTTAAGAATTAAAACCGGTGAATACCAACAATTAAAGTTCTTGCTGTGCTTTTCTTTTTGTTCTGCGCCAATATCAAAACCTGCAGTTAAACCAACGGTGTTGCTAAGTTGTATTTGTGTATAAAAATTATGAAAATAGCGCATCTGCCTTACACTGTCAGCCTTATCGTTGCCCAGAAAAGAACTGCTGTTAAGTGTAATTTTTGACGTTGGTTTATAAGTAAGTTGGTGCCCGAATGCAGGCGTATTATTTCCATAAACCCTTTGTATATGCTGCCAGCCGTTTAAAATTAAACCACTCAGAAAAAGTTTTTCATTTGATGATGTATAAGAAACCTTTATTCCGCTTTCATAGTAAGGAGTATTATCTCCAAGTATACTTCTTGTAAGGGTAGGGCAATCTTTACCAATGGCACTTTCAAACCCAATATGTGAAGCAAATATTCCTGCATCTACCCAAATATTTTTAGTCTTAGCTATTTTTACTCCTGCGTTTGCTTCAAAAATATTTTTTAAAACACCGGGTTCTGCTGCCAGATTTGCATTCATATATGTACCGGCAGCAAGCGCTAAATTTGCACGGACATTATTTTTTAAGTACGCTGCTTTTACAAAACCTAGATTAAGGTTTACTTCATTGTGTCTATTGTAGGAATAAAAAAAACCTGGTTTTGTGTGGTTCAAAGGTCTTCCAAAGTCATAACTATAATAAGTTTCTACATATCCACTTATTTTTAGGGGAGATGAACTGTCTGTTTGAGCATTTGCTGAGTTACTATTTGCTAACTGCAAACCGGCTAACATTAATACTGCCAGTGCTTTAATATTTTGTTTCATATTTTTATTGCTTTACTTATAATTCTTATTTCTTTAAATTATCGAGTGCCAGGTTAAGTTTTAGAACATTAATTTTTTCCGGACCAAATAAACCTAACATAGATCCTTCTGTATTTTGCATCACAAGTTCTTTAATATTTGCTTCAGGAATATTTCTTATTTTGGCAATTCTTTTTATTTGAACATTTGCGCCTTGCACAGAAATATGAGGATCAAGCCCACTGCCACTTGCAGTAACCATTTCAGAAGGAATATCGGCTTTATTAACTTCAGGATTGTGAACCATAAAACTATCAATTCTGCTTTTCACCATTGCCAGATATTCAGAGTCTGAATTTGCCTTGTTACTGCCTCCTGAGCCTGCTGCATTGTAATCAACTGCAGATGGGCGAGAATAAAAATATTTATCGTCTGTAAATTTTTGACCAATGTTTGTATAAAAGGTTTTACCGTTTACGATTATAATTTCTCCCTTTCCTTTATTTGGTGCAAGTTGTGCGGCTCCTAAAATAATAATTGTGTAAATACCCGAAAAGAAAAGAAGACATACAAGGGTAAGTTTTAGAGCCGGCAAAAAATTTTTTTTCATTTTATTATTTTTAATTTTTATACTTTAATTTAAGTAACAGCAGTACTTTTATTTTCATTATTAAACAAATGCACCTACCAAAAGATCAATTATTTTTATCCCTATAAAAGGTATCAACACACCTCCTAAACCATAAATTAATAAGTTTCTGCGCAACAAGGCTGATGCACCGATAGGTTTATAAGCAACACCTCTTAATGCCAGTGGAATTAGCATAGGAATTATAATTGCATTAAATATTACTGCTGATAAAATTGCACTTTCGGGGCTGTGAAGTTTCATTATATTTAATCCTTGCAAGGCCGGTATTGATGTAATAAAAAGTGCCGGCACAATGGCAAAATATTTAGCTACATCATTTGCAATACTAAAAGTTGTAAGGGTACCTCTGGTCATCAACAACTGCTTACCTATTTCTACAATTTCAATTAATTTGGTAGGGTCGTTATCAAGATCAACCATGTTGCCTGCTTCCTTTGCCGCCTGCGTTCCGCTGTTCATAGCAACTCCAACGTCTGCCTGTGCAAGTGCCGGTGCATCGTTTGTACCATCACCCATCATGGCAACAAGTCTTCCTTCGTTTTGCTCTTTTTTTATGTAGTTCATTTTATCCTCGGGCTTGGCCTCCGCTATGTAATCATCTACCCCTGCTTTTTCTGCAATAAATTTTGCAGTCAGTGGATTATCGCCTGTAACCATTACAGTTTTAATACCCATTTTACGGAGACGCTCAAATCTTTCACTAATGCCTGGTTTTATAATATCCTGCAGTTCTATAACACCCAATACTTTTTCATTTTCTGTAACTACTAAAGGAGTACCTCCTTTGCTGGAAATAATTTTTACATTTTCTGCCACTTCTTCAGGGAAAACATTCCCTGCTTTTTCGCTCAATTTTCTCATAGCGTCTGAAGCCCCTTTTCTAATTCTGCTGTTGTCAAAATCAATACCAGAGCTTCTTGTTTCTGCAGTAAATTTTATATAACGTGGCGCATTTAATTTTATACTGTTTTTATCAATGCCGGAAAGCTCAATAATTGATTTACCCTCTGGTGTATCATCTGCAATTGAACTAAGTACCGCTGCATTAATAAACGTTTTTTCGTCTACAGCATTTGCAGGATAAAACTTGGTTGCTTTCCGGTTACCGATTGTTATTGTTCCGGTTTTATCTAACAACAATACATCAATATCACCTGCAGTTTCTACTGCCTTACCGCTTTTGGTAATTACGTTTGCACGCAAAGCCCTGTCCATACCGGCAATACCTATGGCAGATAAAAGCCCACCGATAGTTGTTGGAATTAAGCATACAAACAGTGCAATAAATGCAGATATGGTGATGGGGGTGTTTGCATAATCTGCAAAGGGTTTCAATGTTATAGTTACTATTATAAATACCAATGTAAAGCCTGCAAGTAAAATGGTAAGTGCAATTTCATTGGGTGTCTTTTGCCTGCTTGCTCCTTCAACCAACGCAATCATTTTATCAAGAAAACTTTCGCCGGGCTCTGTAGTTACCTGTACTTTTATCTGATCTGACAAAACTTTTGTACCACCGGTTACACTACTTTTATCACCGCCGGCTTCTCTAATTACAGGTGCGCTTTCACCCGTAATAGCACTTTCATCAATAGTTGCAAGTCCTTCTACAATTTCTCCGTCAGAGGGAATGATGTCTCCTGCTTCACAAAAGAAAATATCCCCTTTTACCAAACTTGCACTGCTAACTATCTGGTAAGCCCCTCCTTCGGAGGGGTTTGGGGAGGCTATTTTCGCCGGTGTTTCTTCTCTTGTTTTTCGCAAACTATCAGCCTGTGCCTTGCCTCTTGCTTCTGCTATAGATTCGGCAAAATTGGCAAACAAAAGCGTTATAAACAATACAGCCGTAACAACCATATTATAAATAAGTCCACCCTGGTTTTTTTCACCCATCACTATCCATATACAAACGCCAGCCATTACCAAAGTGCCTATCCAAACGGTAAACATTACGGGGTTCTTAATCATTTTCACCGGATTCAATTTCCGAAAAGACTCTGCAAGTGCGCCTTTGATAAGGCTTCCGTCAAAAAGCTTAGTATTTTTATTTGAATTGTTTGACATAATATTTTAATTAATTCTGATAATAATTTTAATTACACACCGTTTAAACTTCAATTTTTTTTACATCTTCATTTTGACAGAAAACAAAAAAGTTCTTCACTTATGATTACTATTTTCTCATTCCAAAATATTCTGCAATTGGGCCCAGAGTGAGCGCAGGAAAAAATGCAAGTGCTGCAACAATGGCAATTACTGCAAAAACCATTAAACCAAAGGTGGAAGTGTCTGTCTTTAGAGTTCCTGCACTTTCGGGGATGTATTTTTTTGATGCAAGAATACCGGCAATTGCTACAGGGCCAATAATTGGAAGATAACGGGCGAGTAACATTACAATACCGCATGAAATATTCCAGAACGGTGTATTGTCCCCAACAGATGATCCATTACCATAACCTAGTCCTTCAAAACCACTGCCGTTGTTGGCACTGGAGGACGTAAACTCATACAGCATTTCACTAAAACCATGGTAGCCCGGATTGTTTATCCAATGCGCATGTGCGGTTGGGTTATGAGAAAAAATATAACTGGCCAATGCTGTACCTCCCAATATTAATAACGGGTGTAATAAAGCAATTATCATGGCTATTTTCATTTCTCTCGCTTCAATCTTTTTACCCAAAAATTCAGGCGTTCTACCAACCATTAAGCCACTTATAAAAACTGCCAGTATAATAAATATGTAAAAGTTTAAAAAGCCTACGCCAACGCCACCGTAAAATGAATTGATCATCATTCCAAGCATTTGAAACATACCCGCCAGCGGTGTAAAACTATCATGCATTGCATTTACACTTCCTGTAGATATTATTGTTGTGGCAATACTCCAATAAGCTGAAGCCGGAGTACCAAAACGAATTTCTTTGCCCTCCATATTACCTATAGATTGTGTAATACCCATACCGGATATTGCATGGTTGCCGTGCATTTCAACAATTACGGTGGGTATTAAAAGGAGGAAAAAACCTATGGTCATTACGCCATAAACCATCCACGCAAACTTGCGTCGCTTTATAACAAAACCCAAGGCAAATATCATCGCAAGTGGTATCAGCATCTGCGTAATAATTTCAATCAGGTTAGTAAAGTAACTTACGTTTTCTAAAGGATGTGCGGAATTTGCACCAAAAAAACCACCACCATTTGTACCCAAATGTTTAATGGCTACAAAAGCTGCTACCGGTCCTCTGCTTACATGCATGGTATCACCTTGTAAAGAAATTACTGTATCCTTGCCTTCCATAGTCATTGGAGTGTTATTAAAAACCAACAGCAACGCTACAACAACTGCTATGGGAAATAGAATGCGTGTACAAGACCGAACAAACAAGTGGTAAAAATTACCAAGCTGGTCAGTAGCTTTCGCCCTCATGGCTAAAAATACTACAGCTGCAATAGCAATACCACAACCTGCACTTACAAATTCCCACAGCATTAACACCAATTGTCCTAAATATGATAATCCACTTTCGCCTGAATAATGTTGAAGGTTTGTATTACAAATAAAACTTGTTGCTGTATTAAATGCTTGATCGCCATTCATGGAAGGATTGGCATCAGGATTTAAAGGAAGCCATGACATATTTGTAAGCACCAGCATGGAAATTATAAACCAAATTAAATTGATAGTAAGTAAAGCAATCAGATGCTGTTTCCAGTTCATCTGCTTTTGTACATCAATACCGCTTACTTTATAAAAAAGGCGGTCTATCGGATTAAATATTTTATCTAGCCATGTTTTTTCATCCGTAAATATTTTGCCGATATATCTGCCGAGAGGGATAGCAAACAGCATTACCAGCACGTACATTAATATAACTCCTAAAATTTCTTTATTCATTGTAATGTTATTTTAAGCGTAAGAATTTATTGTTTAGAAAGTTTAAAAATCTGACTTTCTAAGTAGTTGATTTTTTAAAATTTTTCAGGCTTTACAAGTACGTAACACATGTAAATGAATACTGAAATTGCAATAATGAAGAGGATTGTCATAATGGTTATATTTTATCGAAGGTTTGAATAGCTGCAAAAAAAAGAATAAATAAAGCAGTGCCTAAAATGGTTAGAATAATTATCATGTAAAAGGTTTTAGTTTATGGTAGATGCTCGACTATGACAAGATTTTAGCCAAGTTTTTGAATTCTCTTCAAACCCTTGTGTATATTGATTTTAGAATAAATATTCCTTTTCTGTAAATAAAAAACCCTTTCATTTTGAAAGGGTTAAAGGAGCATTTTGAAAGGATTAGCTTATTCTATATTCATCGAGTTTTCTATAAAGGGTAGTAAGTGCTATATTGAGCAACCGGGCAGTTTCTGTTTTATTGCCATTGGTATAATTAATAACTTTTTGGATATGAATTTTTTCTGCACTTGCAAGATCAAAAGCTGATAAGTGTTTATCAGCACCTGCCGGTGATTTTTTATTTTGAAATTCTACAGGCAAAGTATCCACAGAAATTTCATCTGCATCAGATAATATTACGCTCCGTTCAATAACATTTTTAAGCTCACGAATATTTCCGTTCCACAAATGTTGTTTTAAAAGCGAAAGGTAATCTGCCGAAATAACCTGTGTTTTATTACTTGTTTTTTGTGTAAAAAATTTTAAAAAGTAATTAGAAAGTTCTTCAATATCAATTACCCTTTCTCTTAAAGCCGGCAATGCAATTTGAAAAACGGCAATACGGTAAAAAAGATCTTCCCTAAAATTGCCTGCTGCAATTTCTTTTTGCAGGTTTCTATTGGTCGCAGCTATAATGCGCACATTTACCTTTGTAGGTTTACTGTCGCCTACTTTTAAAAACTCCCCATTTTCTAACACACGCAACAATTTCGCCTGCAATTCAACAGCCATTTCTCCAACCTCATCTAAGAAAACAGTACCGTTATTTGCTTCTTCAAAAATACCTTTAGTATCTTTTACAGCACCGGTAAAGGCACCTGCTTTGTGGCCAAAAAGTTCATTTTCCAACAACTCTTTGCTAAAGGCCGAACAGTTTATTGCTATAAAATTACTTTTATTTCTTAGGCTGTTATAATGTATAGCTTGTGCAAATACTTCTTTGCCCGTGCCCGTTTCGCCTGTTAGCAATACCGTAGCATCTGTAACACTTACTTTTTCTGCCGATGCAATGGCAGCTTTTATAATTTTAGATTTTCCTAAAATACTTTCAAAAGAAGTTTTATTGCCTAGTAATTTTTCCAGCCGCAATACTTTTTTTGTTAGCAATACTTTGTTGATCGCATTATATACAAGCGGAATAATTTTATTATTGTCATCTCCTTTGGTAATATAATCGAAAGCGCCGTTTTTAATGGCTTGTACTCCATCACTTATGTTACCATATGCAGTAAGTAAAATTATTTCTATACCAGGATATTTATCTTTTATTTGCTTTGCCAGATCAACACCACTTCCGTCAGGTAATTTAACATCGCAGATAATTACATCAATTTCTAATTGTTCCAATTTTTTTATGGCTGTTTTACAATCACCCGCCTCGGTAACTTCAAAGCCTTCCAGACTAATAATTCTTGCAAGGAGTGTACGGAGTTTTTGTTCATCATCAACAATTAATATATTTCCTTTCATAATGAAAAATCGCCCTTTTTAAATTATTAATCAGGCTAAATTATTTAATTTCTTTTTTATGACATCTTCTAAATCGTCATACACTATAATGTATTGACTCGATTTTAATAAAATTTCATAAATATCCGTTTTTAAATGATTTTTTGCCACTTCTATTGCAGTATTAAAACCAAATTTTTCATTCTCTTTTTCGGTATTGGTTAACCAATATTTGAGAATTGTTTTTTTGTAAGGTTATTAGCCAATACATTCTTCCTTGTAGTAAAAATAAATCCCATTTTTATTGCAACAGTTGATATGGATCTACTTGCATTAACCTTTATGTGTAGAGACTTAGTCATTGTAAATAATCATCCATCAGGCAATCTTACTTCAAAAACTAGCGATAAGATTCTTACGAACAGTGTAAAAGATGACTTAAAACTAATTGATATACTATTAACTGATCATTTAATAATTACTAGTAAGCAAATATTTTAAGTCAGCGACAATGGATTGTTTTAAAGAATACTTTTATTTGTAAACCTATCAAAATTGATCAGCTATGTTTTATTTTAAATTTCAAGTATGAAATTTGGTAAGCATTAATGGCAAAAATCTGCAAGAAACCCTTAAAGCCACTATCATTTTTTCAAGAATTAATGTCATAGGATAAATAATTGCAAAAAGTACTTCTAATAAATCGACGTCATAGTGGAAACAGTTTCGATTGGCTTTAACCCGTCCGGAAAAAGTTGTATGGTTAATAATAATTCTGAAATTACTTATTAAAATAAATAGTCAGGAAAAAGCTTAAAAAACAATTTTAGAGTGCGTCCCAAAAAACATTTTTTTATTCTTTACTACTAAAGAAAATTTACTTTTGTTTTTTTGATACCTGAGTCTCTTAACCTTTATTGGTAAATCATAAGGATTAAAGGTAATCCAACAATTTTTTACAATAAAATTTCGATTTTATCTTTTAAATACATGACAAATAAAATTTATGCTTGTAATGCAGGAAAGGATTGGAATACCAAAACATGGCGGGATTTAAAAATTCAAGAATATTGGCATCTCTCAGTTTTAGAACAAAGTATGAATTTTAAAAATTAAATAAATGAATCATTTTTTGAATTTTATTATAAAGTATAATAACGAACTACAATTATTATTTTTTGTAGGTTTAATATTTTTTTCTTGGAATGTTGAAAATGCTTTAGGAATAATAACAAATTATAAGAAATGGAAGCACGCTTCTAAAAATGTGGGTTTTATTTTTACTAATCTACCCGGTCAATTTATCTTGGGTTTGTTAATTATCAAAACAATTCATTGGACAGGAGTGAATCATTTTGGACTATTGTATTATTTTAAAATACACAATTCAATACTGCTTTTTGTATGCAGTTTTATAATGCTTGATTTTGGTGAATACATCTATCATATAATTATGCACAAAGTTAAACGGTTGTGGATGATGCATGCCGTACATCATTCTGATGAAGTGGTTGATGTATCAACCACTTTAAGAGAACATCCAATGGAAAATATTGTAAGGTTAACATTTACTTTATTTTGGGTATTCTTGAGCGGCACAGCTTTTTGGACATTAATATTAAGGCAAATCATTCAGGTATTTACTACCGTATTTGCTCATATAAATTATCGGTTATCAGACAAAGCAGATAAGATTATTGGACTAATTTTTATTACACCAAACCTGCATCAGGTTCATCATCATTACATGCAACCATATACCAATTCCAATTATGGAGATGTATTGAGTATTTGGGATAGGATCTTCGGAACATTCCAGGAAATGCCTGCAGAAAAGATTGTTTTTGGTGTAGATGTCTACATGCAAAAAAAAGATATTGGTAATTTTAAATCTATTTTTAAAATACCATTTGGTAAATACAGAACATCGGGGGGAAAACAAAATAAAATTACTACAATGCCCAAGTACAATGAAACAACTTTATTTGAAAACAAACTTTCTGTGTAGGAATTTAGCACTATTCATTTTTCAATTCTCGTGTAGTTACTTGTTTTGTTTAAATAAAAAATAGCCGGTGCTAAAGCAGCTGATGCAATTAAAGCAGCAGCCTTTCAAAAAACTAAACTAAAACTTCACGAAGGTTTAGTGTGTAAATCTCTAAAAACTGTCACCAAATAGGCAATTTCAAAATAAAACTATAGAGGATGTCATGTAATATGTATAATTAAAAAGGAGATGATTTAAGCATCGCCTTGATTTTAACCCTTATACTTTTTCAAAAAATTTCCATTCTTATCAAAAATTAAATTCTTGCCATTTACTTTCGCCTCATAACTTAGTTTATCATTGTCTTCAGTAATTTTTACGCGAACTTTAATTGATTTTCCTATAAAATTTTTCTTTACATAGGCAATACCTATGCAGGTAAAGAAAAAATTTTGATACCAACTTCACTTTACGTCATGGTGCCATTCGTTTCAAAAAAAGGATTCATTGTATAGCCATTTTTTTAAAACCGCTTTATATTTTCCTCTAATTTTCCCTATCTAGTTGTAACCCCGTAGTTATTTTTTTACAAAACTAGTTTTTACAGTTATACGTCCTTTAGCTTCATTTTTTTTTGCAAATAAAGTGAACCTACTAGTTGCTGAACATTTAACCAAGGTCTTTAACATTTTTATGTTTATGTGTTCTTAATATAATACTACAAACTAAAGTTTAATTCTGTAGCGGGTTTGTTTATGATTGTCAAATAATAATTTGGAAATTATTTATTATCAGTTGCAATATCTTTTTAGAAGGCTTATCCACTCAATGAAAAATATGTTGTTCAACAATTGCATTTTAAACTAAAAGTCATCAACATGATTAACTTACAATTATATTTTTTTTTCAAATTATACCCTCAATTATGGATTTTTAAATTATTATCTTTAAATCATGGGATTTCATATCAGATTTTGCACTTCAGTCATATTGTTTACATTAATAATCTCTGCGTCTTTTGCACAAACAACCCCGGATGCCATACTTGGCAAATGGATAACTACATCCGGTAACTGTATAGTTGAAGTGTATAAACAAAATCAAGAATTTAAGGCAAAGATTTTGTGGTTTAAAGCAACTAAAAAACCCATGGACGATTGGACAGACGAAAAAAATTCCAATATTGCTTTACGTAAAAGAAAATTGTTAGGAATGGATGTTGTAAGCGGCCTCCGTTATAATTCCGATGAGAGACAATGGGTTGATGGAATGATATATGATGCCACTACAGGGAAAGAATGGAATTCAATAGTATGGCTAACAAAAGACAATTTCCTCAAAGTAAAAGGGTATTGGCTTTTTAGATTTTTAAGCGAAACTAAAACATTTAAAAGGGTTTAAACCTGCATAAATTATTCTCAGAAGAAAAGCCAAATTTTTTTGTCAAAAATTACAGTTTTATATCGCTGCCTGCACTAAAAAGTAAGTAACTTTTAGTGCTGTTAACTTCATATACAAAAAGTAAGCAATTCATTTAATATACTCATTTATAAATAGTTATAATAAAGTTAACAGTTTTGAGGTACAAATAGGGTACAATACCTTTGATAGAATTCATTTTAAAGGGTTAAAAAGCTTTAATGTGCAGTTTAAAAATTAGTAAGTTTTTTCTACATAATTTCATTGATTTTCATTTGAGAGAGTTAAATATATTTTATTTATTTTTTTGAATATTTCAATTGATTTTGCATCACCATTATTTTTATCAGAATGATATTTTAATGTAAGTCTTGTATATATAACGTTAGTGTCTGATAAAACTAATAGTCATTTGCCCAGGATTGTATCTATCATAGTCATGGTATTATAAGATTAGCTTGGTCAAGTAAGTTTAAGAAATATCATAAAAAGGCTTATTTTCATTAGTAAATTGTTGAATTTCTTGCCAAATAAACTACTATATAGGACTTTATTAGTTTTACTGTTTTTGTTTACAAACTTCACTAAATCATTCTCCCAAACTGATACTTCTTTTGGAAGTATAAAAAAGTCACTCCTAACAATTATTGACCCGGTTATCAAACAAACATATTACCCTGAAAATGTATGCAACCCTTTGAATGGGTTAAAAGTTGACGAATTATTTGAAAAAGCATTAGCTTCTGATGGCAAGGGAAACTGGCAATGCTGCCTAAAAATATTAAATTCAATAAGCGATAAGAGTATAAAACTTACACCCTTTCAGCAATGTCGTCTTCATCTTGCATGGGCAAAATATTACACATTACATCAAAACTATGATTCAGCTTATGCTTATGCAGCCCTTGCCGGCAAAGCAGCAGATGAACACAAGTGGAAAAATGAAAAAGCAGAAGAATTATTGTTACTATCGGAAGGAAATTTGAAACAAAGAAATATTTCTTCCGCTTATGAATATGCCGATTCAGCTTTAATAATTGCAAAAGAGATAGGAAATGAAAATTTAGAAGGAAGGGTTTTTTTTCAATTTGCTTTATGTACCCGTCGTCATTTTACGGCTTTTGCAAAACGTTCTTTTCCATATTTCTTAATGGCAAGAGAAAAAGCCATTGCAACCAATGATTTAATAACGCTGGGCAACATTGACTTATATCTACTTTCAGATTATGTTGAATTAAAAAAATGGGGAGAGGGTCTCCCTTATTTTAAGGAAGCAATACCCATAGCAATGCATGGTAACAATGTTTACCAACTTTATCTTGCATACGTTGCCTGCGGTTACACTTTTGAAGAAACAAAAAATTTTTGGGAAGCATTAATATTATTTAAGAAGGCATTAAAGCTTTCAGAATATCAAAACCAACCTTATAATATCGAGCATTGTTATCATGACATAGCAATATGCTATGAAGGCTTGCGTGAATACGATTCTGCATTAGTGTACGCAAATCTAGCGAGCACTGTCCCGGGAGTAGATTCTTTCTTTTCAAATATATGGGATACAAAAGCGACTATATATAATGATTTAGGTAATTACAAGATGGCAGCAGCAATGTATAAAAAGTCTGTGGACTGGTTCAATGAAGTTTTCTTATACCTGAATCAAAATCAACTTAGTGTTTACGAAGCTAAATTGAACACCAAACAAAAAGAGTTGCAGGTTTCACAACAAAAAAAACGGGCTGTCAATTAGAATGGTTGATTGGAGCTACTGCGGGGTTATTAATAATTGCTGCTTGGGCCTTTGCAGTGCAACGAAGGGCAAGAACTAAATTATTTTTACAAAATAAGCTTATTCAAAGTCAACAGAGGGAGTTAGAAAGATCATTAAACGAAAAAGAATTATTATTAAAAGAAATACATCATAGGGTTAAAAACAACCTTTCTGTAATCAGCAGCTTATTAGAACTTCAATCTAATGGCATTAGCGATGAGGCTGCAAACGCAGCTATAGCTGTAGCCCAAAACCGGATATCATCCATTGCCCTTATACACCAGCGGTTATACCAGCATGGAAACCTTGATGCTATTGAATTGCGGGAGTTTCTTCATGTCCTATCAAAACAGGTAAGTAGCGTTTATAAAAAACAGGACACCCAAATTCAAATTGATATTGCTATTCTGGAAACACTGCTGGATATAGATACAGCGGTACCTCTAGGATTAATAATGAATGAATTGCTGACCAATTCTTTCAAATACGCTTTTAATGTAGGCAAACAAGGTGTAATTAAATTTGATATGCAAGAGCAAAGTCCTGGTGATTTTTTATTAACCTATAGTGACAATGGTTCAGGTATTCATCATGAAATAGATATCCAAAAATCTGCATCGCTGGGTCTGCGGCTCATTCAAAGGCTGAGTAAACAGTTGGGGGGCAGTGCTGTTTATGAATATAGGCAAGGAAGTATTTTCGTAATTAATTTTAAAACTTCTAAAACAAGAAATCAGGAATGGAGAAATTGAAGATAGGGATTGTAGAAGATGAAGTGATCATAGCAGATCATTTAGCCGTTATCCTTTTAAAACTTGGATATAACGTAGTAGAACCTGCTGCATCTTATACAGAAGCTATGGTAATGATTGAAAAAGAAATGCCCGATCTTTTACTGGTGGATATACAACTAAAAGGAAAAAGGGATGGGATAGATCTTGCTCTTAAGGTAAAAGAGAATTACAACATTCCTGTTATTTTTCTTACAGCTAATGCAGATAGTGTTACCGTTGAACGGGCTAAAAAAGCAAATCCATCCGCTTATCTTATTAAGCCATTTACCAAAGATGATTTATATACAGCCATTGAAATATGCATTTTCAACACTTCTGCAATAAGGTCTGCAAAATCTACAGTTACCGCCAATAATCTTACTCCCGATAGTGCTATTTACATTAAAGAAGTACTGCATTTTGTTAAGGTAAAATTTTCTGATATACTGTATCTTGAATGTGAACATGTTTATGTAAAAGTGCATACTTTAAAACAAACATTTTTAGTAAGGACTTCACTGCAGGAATACTTAGAATATTTTAATGATACTTATTTTTTCCGCATCCATCGCTGTTACGCCATCAATTTGGAACACATACAACGTGTTAATGGAGAAAACGTTATTATAAATGGGCTTACACTTCCTGTTGGTAAAAGTTATCGTGAACAACTCCTCCATAAGTTGAAACTGAGGTAGTTTTTCCTTCTTCCACTTTACTAGTCCAAAAAAATTTAAGAACATCCTGAATGATATTCAGAACAATTATAGTTTGTTGACAAACTAATATGTTTTTTTGTGATTGAATTAACAGCCCACTCAATGGGACTAATAACATTTTTTATTTCCTTAATTATAAAAACAAACACATGAAAAAGAATTTTCTTATTACAGCAGTCATTGTTTTTTCCGCTTTAACGTTTGCGCTTAAAGCAAGTGCCCAAATTAAAGGTGATCTATATTCAGGCTCCTCTTTTAATGGCAATGTTTATTACTATTTTATGGCAGCGGGGCAGGTAATATTAGGCTGTCCCAGGGGCGGCCTCGAAAATTTTAATGCTAATAAATTTTGTCAAACTAATCAAAATAGTTGTGGCACTTATACAAAAAGTGGGGGCAGCCTTAATATTAAATGGAAAAATGGCAGTACCCGAACCGGTAAAATAGAAGCAAATGGTGATATAGATATTGATGGAAGCCTGATCGGTGAAATGCAAAAGGTGCCTGTAAAGTTATCCGCAGCTTATGATTTCGGTGTAATAATGACTGGAGTGTCAGTTGCAGAAACTACCAAATTTAATTTAGATGGAACATATACCGTTAACAAAGTAGGAGGAGTAGAAAGCAGGGATGGAAAAAATGGAGCAGAATGGACTAAAAATAATAGTGGTAAATATAAGATTATTGGGTTTACCATCACCATGATTGGAAATGACGGTAAAACAACTTCTCATACAATCTATTCTATGGAAAAGGTAAATGCTAATCCGGACTATCTAGGCTGGGATGGTAATTTTCTAACAAAAACAAAATAGAAAGTATTGGAAATTTGTTGGGCATTATCCTGAAAGAAGCAAAAATAATTTATGAAGGATTATGTAACCTTAATGAAATTATTAAAAAGAAAAATTAATACTAAGTGTAATAAGATTTATATAAAAACTTTATAAAAAAAAAGTCTTAGTATCCTTTAAATAAAAAAAATGTAAACATCAATCTTTAAAATAGTCATTATAATCGGATTGATAGTATCCTTTTTTGTTCCGGTGTTTATCTATGCTCAAGCCACTCCCAAAAATGGTGATACAACTTCACAGCAACCTAAAGTAGATGGCAGTGAATTTCAAATGCCCGATCCCACCTCAACCTAAAGCAACAAGGAAAAAAGGTAAATGAAAGCAATAACATATAACGTTTGGCAAATGTCAGGTTTCATAAAATCTTACTGCAGGAATTCTAAATTTTGTTGATGTTGTAAGTTCTACACTGATTATAGAATAAATTAACATTTTGTTACATGAAATAATAAATACAAAATAGCCTAGGCTACAATTTGGTTATGGCGTTCACCTTGAGGTCCATGGAAAAAACCTACAAATTAAAATGCTCTAAGTGGAAGTATTTTAATTCTGGTAAAATCAGATTATAGAGTTTATTCAAAATAATTACGAAAGAAATCGATGTTATTTCTACTTCTTCAAATTCTGTAGTAATTTTCAAATGACTAAAAAATACTACTTCCCGGGCACTTACTGACAATTCTTACTAACGTTGATAAATTTAACCAAAAGAAGAAATGTCATTTCTTGACTTTAGGACGTTGATTTCAGAAGTTTAAAAATAATTATAAGCAATCATGCTATCAATAGCCGCCATCAATCATATTTCAGTATGCTGGAAATCTGATAAAGTGCAGATAATGCAAGCAGGGTAAAGAATGCGCTTACCAAAACTCGTGGAAGGGTATTTATATTATTGCGTTGCCAAAAACATTTTGAAAGAAAGTATTATCATTTTAGTCGTAATGTAATTACAGATTCACAGCTAGTAAAGCTTTTCCATAGTAGGATTATTTTAACTTAGGAGTATATATTTATTCGTTTGGTACAGCTTGGTTGCCATCCTGCTCTTGCCTTTGTTTCTTAAATTCCAGTTTACCAAATTTCCAGGCAAAGTTTAACCCGATAGAACGAAAAGGTATTTCACGGATACTGTTCACCTTAAAATTAGGTCCCGATAAAGCTGTTCGTTGATTAAGCTTATCCTGTATAAAATTGCTTCCTGTAAGTGCAAGGCTACCTTTTTTATTCCAGAACTGTTTGCGTACGGCGATGCTGTAGGTAGTAAAAGATGGGTATTTCCCTTGTGCTTCATTACGGGGCGAGTTAAAATTACCAAATAATTCAGCCACAAGTGTTGGAGCAAACTGGTAGTTGGCATTTAGGTTAAAGCGGTAGTTAAAACTTGTTGTATTAAAACCCTTGTCTACCCGGTTAATGATATGCCTTCTAAATAAAAATACATTGCTGCGCAAAGAAAATTTAGAAGTAAGCTTCAAATCTCCGAACAGGTTAACTCCCATATTTTTTTCCATCCCTATATTTTGCCTGCTGCTTACTGCTACATTGTTGTAAACAGAATCTCCTACTTTGTAAGAAGAATAGTAAGTAACGTATGGTTGAATATCATTGTCGTTTAACCTGTAAAATAAATTAACACTTCCGGATCCCTTTTGTCCAAATTCTTTGTTGTAACTAAACTCTATCCTTTGACCTATTTCAGGCTTTAAAAAAGGGTTGCCTACAGATAAATTTTTTGGATCGTTTGTGTTTACAAATGGATTAAGCGCCTGGTAATCGGGTCGCTCTATTCTTTTCGAATAACTTAATTTAAGGTTTCCTTTTTCTCCTACTTTTTGTGACAGATATGCCGACGGAACAAAAGTATTATACCCCGGCACTTTTACCTGTTGCTGTGCATTGGAAAAATAGGAATTAATTTCTGTGCGTTCATAACGGCCGCCAATTTTTGCACTTAATTCCTTTGTTACAGGAAAACTTAATTCTGTATAAAAAGCATAAACCTGTTGTTTATAATTCAGGTTGTTTGCCAAAGAACTGTTTAATTGATATTGTTTTGTAGACGGTAAGAAGCTTAATACGTTAGAGGTACTGTTAATATCATTGAAAGAAATTTTAGAACCTGTACCCAATTTCACATTCTTACCTAGAGGCTGTGTATAATCGATCGCTAATTGGGTTTCGGATGACTTACCGGGATTCTGGCTTTTGGTACCGTAAAAAACTTCCTGCTCTGGTATATACATTTGCTGGTTAGAAGAATTATTTTTGCCGTTTCCAATACTTGTGTTTACAGCAAATTCCAGTTCCTGATCTTCCTTGGCAAACGTTCTTTTGTAATTTAAACTTACGTCACTGTTGGCAAATTTAAATCGGTTGTCATTGTTTATTAAGGTAAAAAGCGGCAGGTATCCTCCTAAACCATTTTGTTGGAGCTGCTGTTTGCTGTAACCGCTGCCATGGTTCCCAAAATTGTTAAAAGATACTGCACCGGTAATGCTGTTCTTTTCTTTTATTGTCCAGTCAAACCCTGCACCTGTCTGTAAGCCATGTCTTTCAAATTCTGCAACACCTTCTTGTCTTAAATAATCTGTACCTGCGCCATTAATAGTGACCCTTTCAGAAAGAGAATGCACATTAGATTTTAATCTTTTATTGGCACTAAGGAAAAAGTTAACGCCAAAGTTATTTTTACGGGCATTCAGGTTTAACGATCCATTTTCGTTTCTTGTACCTGCCGTAAGAGAAATATTGCCGTTATACCCTTTAGCTTTGTTTGTTTTTAAAATAATGTTTATAATACCTCCCAAACCTTGTGCATCATATTTGGCACCGGGGTTTGTTATTACTTCTATAGATTTTATCTGACTTGCTGGTATAGACTGCAACACATCTGTAATGCTGCTACCAAATGCTGTAGATGGCTTGCCGTTTATTAAAAAACGTACACCACCACTGCCTGCAAGCTGTACGTTTCCATCCACATCTACAGAAACCTGTGGTATTTTTTTAAGTATATCAGTTGCTACCCCAGATTGTGAGCTCACATCTTTCTCTGCATTAAATACCAGTTTATCTATTTTATTATCTATTAGTTTTACTTTAGAAGTTACCACTACTTCCTCCAGATTGCCTTTTGCAGGTAGTAAAAAAATCTTTTTAAAATCGATAGGCATGTTGGAAACAGCCACATTTTTTAAAGTAAATGCTTTGTATCCTATAAATTCAAAAACTACTGTATAGCTACCCTCTTTTACACCTCCCAAAACAAAACCGCCGGCTTTATCTGTAACAGTACCCGTAACAGGTTTTTTATTACCTGGGGTAAACAAGGTTACCGTTGCATATTCCAATGGCTTTTTAGATGTTGAATCTGCCACCTGTCCTTTAAGCATAACAATTTTAGATTGAGCAAAAGATATACAACAACTCAGTATCAGGATTCCAGACAGATATAAATATTTCATTACACAATTTTTATAAATCGCAAATTTGGGTGTAAATTTTGTATTTACATTAAAGTTTAAACACCAATTGTCTAATCGGACGTTAAAACGGATGGATGGTAGCTTTAAGAAGATTATAATTATTCTTCAAGTAGCTGTAAAATATACCTTTGGTCCTTCAGAGAAATTAATCAATTCCTGCAATGTATCATTAACTGCAAATAAATGCTGAACCCATTCTTGGTTAATTAAAATTGATAAGCTGTGTAGAGTCTATTATATCAATTTTGTGAAAGAAATAAACAAAAAACTCGCGATAATAAAAGCAGCAATTAGTTTCATTATTTGCCGTTATAAAACAGTTGTTTGTCTGTAGGTATTCTCATATAATACAGCCTGATTTATTTCTCTTTCTGCACAATTTGATTAGTTGTAGCTATTTCTTAAAATGACTTTTATTTTTATCATCCAGTCTTAACACCAAACAGGTAACCTACAAAAGCTGTTACTCCCATAGCTATTGTACCCCAAAAACAAATCCTTAATAATCCTTTTGAAATACTCGAGCCACCTGCCTTTGCAGCAATTGCACCTGATAATGCAAGGAATACAATTGAAAAAGAATATTGACAAACTACCATATGCTTGATCGGTGCAAACAAAGAAACCAAAAACGGTAACATTCCGCCTGTCAAAAAGGATGCACAAGATGCTAAAGCTGCTAGCAAGGGCTTTGGCTGAGTCATTGCATTGATTCCTAGTTCGTCTATGGAGTGAGCTTCTAATGCATTGTTTGCTGAAAGTTGTATTGCTACCTGCATTGCCAGGTCTTTCTTTAAACCCCTTTGTTGGTAATGTTCAGCTAATTCATTCAGTTCTTCATCTGGTGTGGTTTCAATTTCTGTTTTTTCTCGTTCTAAGTCAGCTGATTCAATGTCAGATTGTGAACTGACTGAAACATATTCACCTGCTGCCATAGATAAAGCTCCTGCAACCAAGCCTGCCAATGCTGCAAGAATAATCGGACTTCTGGTAACACTTGCTGCAGCTACACCAATTGCTATACTAGTAGTTGAAAGAATGCCATCGTTTGCTCCCAATATTGCAGCTCTTAACCATCCACTTCTGTTTATGTAATGTTTTTCTGTTTCCATTTATAAATTTAATTTTTTCGGTTTTACGTTTATTTAAAAAGAGTCTTTAAGAACATCCTATGTGTCACTTTCAAATATACAGACTAAGTAAATACGTGTAATCTCGTTTAGTTTTTTTGTATCAAGACAGGCAATTTATTACAGGTGATAGGGGCCATCAAACATATTTCAGTACGCTAGAAAATCAGGAAAATGCCGACAATTCAAACAGGCTCATGGATACATTTATTAATAATTTAATTCAATTTGGTTTTAAGACTGGAGTAAATAAAAGCAAAGGTGCCTGCCGTATGCGCCATACACTCTACATGTGCGCATTCAATGAGGTACCAATGGTTCCTGCAAGGAATTGTTTGATCCCCTTGTAGCAAAAGGAAAAAACAAAAAACTGGCAATAATAGGAGTAGCAAACAAGCTTTTAAAACAGGTTTTTGGTGTGGTAAAAAAAGAGTGTTTGTTCGATAGAAATTATTATAAAAAAACAGCCTGATTTATT
>ENA-OFCI01000196-OFCI01000196.1-metagenomes-genome-assembly--contig:-NODE-196-length-40649-cov-3.542913_pt1 | contig 40649 bp, 26 predicted proteins | sample MGYA00153391_OFCI01 | MGnify analysis MGYA00153391
GGCCCGGGATCACCGAGTGAGCCGTATCCGAGGAGCCGAGATGGACCGTGCCGACGTAGCTCTTGGCCACGTTCCCAAAGGGGTCGAGCGCGCTGACCGTCGCAGTGGCCTGCGTGCCGGCGAAGACCGGGCTGGGGAACCCTGTCACCAGGAGGCTCGCAGCGGCGGCGGCCGCGACCTGGATCGCAGTCTGCTGGCCGCTGATGGCACCGTTCGCAACGTCGGTGGCGGTGAGCGACTGGGCCCCGGCGGTCTTCAGGGCCACTCCCCCGAGCGGGTGGACACCGGCCTCCGCCGCCGTGAAGGTCTGGCTCGCGGGAAGCACCGCCTTCGGATCGCTGGAGGTGAGCGCGACGCTCCCGGAGAAGCCGGTCGCCACATTGTCGAACCGATCGAGCGCGGTGATGACCAGAGCGCCGTACACCCCCGCCGTGGGCGCCGGCGGGTAGCCGGACACGCGCAGCCACGAGGCGGAGGCCGGGCGCACGGTGATGCCCTGCTGCACCCCCTTGATGGACGCGTCGCTGGCGTCGGTGGCGTTTACCTTGCCGATGTCAGGATTTTTCCAGATTTCGCTGGCGGTATTCTGGCTCATGGCGTTCAGCTCGGCTACCCACGATATTGCGGCAGATGGTTTTTATATGCTGGCATTGAAGCAGCATGAGCAGTCCGCGTTCGTCGGCGTGCGCAGCACTTTTTATCGCATCGCCACACTCGCCGGGCAAGGGGGACTGGTGTTGCTGGCCGGGAAATTAACCGAGAACACCGGCAATGTGGTGCTTGCCTGGCAAATCGTCATGCTGGTATTGGCGGGCATGTTTTTATGCCTGTTTGTGTATCACCGCTGGGTGCTGCCGATACCGTCGGGTGACTATGCTACCGCGCGTGGCAACCATGTCGGTAAAGAATTTTTCGCAACCTTCGCGGCGTTTTTTAAACACAAAGATATTTTTTTGGTGCTGGCGTTTTTGTTGACCTTTCGCCTGGGTGAAGCACAGGCGTTGAAACTAGCCACGCCGTTCATGCTGGACACGGCCGCGAAAGGCGGGCTTGGCATTACCACCGTTGATGTGGGGTTTGCCTATGGCACGATTGGCGTACTGTCGCTAACTATAGGCGGCTTGCTGGGAGGCTACGTGATCTCGCGCGGTGGCCTGAAAAAATGGCTGTGGCCGATGCTGCTTGCGGTACATGTGCCGAATCTGGTGTTCATATTCCTGGCCTACAATTTGCCGGACAGCATTGCGATTATTTCGGCCTCGATTGCGATTGAACAATTTGGCTACGGCTTTGGCTTCGCGTCGTATTTGCTGTTCATGATCATGGTCGCCAACGGCGACGGCCATAACGAACACAAGACGGCGCACTATGCAATCTGCACCGGCTTCATGGCGTTGGGCATGATGCTGCCCGGAATGGCGAGCGGCTGGATTCAAACCCAGTTAGGCTATCCGCACTTTTTTATCTGGGTCTGTATTTGTACGATTCCATCCATCGTGGTTGCCGCGTTTTTGAAAATTGATCCGCAATTTGGCCGCAAAATCGAGGATCAAAAATGAACGCTGCGTTTGTCGCGCAACCTGGCCCAACCAGGCAACCGACAATGCAACCAGCCACACGTCTGATCTCGCTCGATGCGTTTCGCGGATTCACTATTGCGGCAATGGTGCTGGTGAATAATCCCGGTGACTGGGGCCATATTTATTCGCAGCTAGGGCATGCGGAATGGAACGGCTGGACTTTTACGGACTGGATTTTTCCGTTCTTCCTGTTTATCTGTGGTGTGTCGATGACCTTTTCGCTGGGGCGTCGCGCTGAAGCGGGCGATGATAAAATGCAGCTTCTGATTCAGCTTTTCAAACGTGCGGCGATTATTTTTTTGATTGGCCTCACGCTTAATTTTATTCCAAACTTCAACCCTGAAACCCTTCGTATCCCGGGCGTGCTACAGCGTATCGCCTTGTGCACCATGCTGGCCGCACCCATCGTGATTTATTGCAATTGGCGGCAACAGTGCTACTGGATCGCGGGCTTGCTGACGTTGTATACCGGGCTGATGTTGTATGTGCCGGTGCCCGATGCCAGCGGCGTGGTCGCCGCCGGTGTGCTGGAACCGGGTCGCGATTTTGGTGCGTTTGTGGATCGGATTTTTTTGCAGGGTCATATGTGGGTGAAATCCAAAACCTGGGATCCGGAAGGGCTGGTCAGCACCATACCTGCGCTGTGCAGCCAGTTGTTCGGGGTGCTGCTGGGCCGCTGGCTATTGACGAGCCTCGGCAAGACCGAAAAAACCGTATGGATATTACTGGCGGGGCTGGCTTTTTTATGGGTGGGCGCGATGCTCGATGTCGCGGTGATGCCGATCAATAAAAGTCTTTGGAGCACCTCATATTGCGTCTTTATGACGGGTTGGGCGCTGATTATTTTTGGCGCGTTTTACTGGTTCATGGATGCCAGTGAATCGGTAGCACTGCGCGAAAAATCGCACCGGATTTTTTTGCCCTTCACGATCTATGGCATGAACGCGCTATTCATTTTTGCGCTCTCAGGATTGATTGCAAAAATGCTGGGCTTTATTAAATTTACGCAGGAGGATGGAAAATTATTATCGCTCAAAGGCATGATTTACGCGCCATTGCAGGCGCTACCTTTGGCACCGGTAAATGCCTCGCTGCTGTTTGCGATCGCTTTTAATTTGCTGATGTTTGCGGTGGCTTGGTTTATGTGGAGAAATAAATGGTTTGTCAAAGTATGAGTCGGGTCATGCCGTCATGTTCCTTTTCCAGCTTGTTGGTCAGCTTGTTAGTCAGATCGTGGGCCGCGGTAGCGCTGGTGTTGTTGGCCGGTTGCGCCAGTGTGGGGTCTGGCACGGGCAACTGGCAGCGGCCACTGATCTTTACGAAGCCTGCTGTCGCTGACATACCACCACCTGCGCCGCGTGAATTTCGCGCGGCATGGGTGGCAACGGTCGCCAATATTGATTGGCCCAGCAAGCCCGGGCTTAGCACGGCGCAGCAGCAGGCTGAAATTATCAACATAGTAAACCGCGCCAAAGAGCTCAACCTCAATGCGCTGGTTCTGCAGGTGCGCACTAGTGCGGATGCTTTTTATCCGTCGGCGCTGGAACCTTGGTCGGAATATCTGACCGGCGAACAGGGCAAAGCGCCTGTGCCATTTTATGATCCGCTGAAAATGTGGATTGATGAAGCGCATCGCCGGGGCATTGAATTGCATGCCTGGTTTAATCCTTATCGGGCACGACATAATCAAGCAAAATCCCCGCTATCGCGTACGCATTTTGCCAGCACCAATCCGGCAGCGGTTAAATCCTATGGCGGATATTTGTGGATGGATCCGGGCGAGGAGGCGGCCTCCAAGCAGACGCTAAATGTAATTCTGGATGTGGTGCGCCGTTACGACATTGATGGGGTGCATATTGATGATTATTTTTATCCGTATCCGGTGCCTGTTCCCGGCAGCGCCACGCCGCCCCCATCGGCTGACGATACGCCTGCACCAGCGGTCGAGCTGCCGTTTCCGGATGAGGCTTCATGGCAGGCGTATCTCGCCAAAGGCGGGCAGCTCACGCGTGCGGATTGGCGTCGTCAAAACGTCAATGTTTTAATCGAGAAAATTTACAAAAGCATTCATCGCGAAAAAAATTGGGTAAGGTTTGGCATCAGCCCGTTCGGGTTGGGCAAGCCGAGCCAGCGTCCGCCAGGCATTACTGGCTTTAGCCAATACGACAAGCTGTATGCCGATGCGGAACTATGGCTGCAAAAAGGCTGGCTGGACTATTTCACGCCGCAGCTTTATTGGGCCATCAATCAGCCCGCACAAGCTTACGGCACGCTGCTGGATTATTGGATGAGTCAAAACACTCTGGGCCGCCATGTGTGGCCAGGTCTTTATACCAGCAGAATTAATAACACCGATAAATCATGGCTGCCCGCTGAAATATTGAACCAGATTGCGCTCACTCGCAGCCGGGCTGAGCAGAACGCGTTGGTGCGTGGCCAGGTGCATTTCAGCATGATCGCGCTCATGGAAAATCGTAAGGGCATTGGCGATCAACTCAAGAGTGATCAACCTGGTGGTGATCAATTGCGCGCGGGGCCGTATGCCAGCGCTGCGCTGGTGCCGATTATGCCGTGGCTAAATTCCGGCGCCGCACCCGAGCTACCGTCAGTCATTATTGAATTGCATAAAGTCGGGCGGCCACATCTGAAATTAAAGCTTGCGCCCGGCGCGGGGGTGACAAGCTACGCCTTATGGATTCGCTATGGCACGGTGTGGCGCTTCTCGGTTTTACCGGCTGCCGTGTTATCTACAACAGTGCCCACTACAACAATGACCGCAGCGGAAATGGATTTTTATATTGATTCACCAGCTGGGCCATTAAACATGATGGCGGTATCCGCGGTGGATCGCCTCGGTAATGAAAGTTCGCGGGTATTCGTGCGCGCGGCTGAACCTGAAAATCGCTAAGCGCCTAAAATATTAATATGAATTCTAATCTGCATTCCCCCCTGATGAATCCGACTACTTTGATTTCTAAACCCTTATCCTCTCTACCCACCGGCCTTGGCATTGATGCAGGCGGCACCGCCACCCGCTGGGCATTGGCGACTGCAGGCGGCGAGATTGTGGCCGAGGGCGAGGTGGCGGGATTGAGCGCGATTCAAATGGCCGATGTCGAGGGCAGCGAGATGGTGCGTGCCACACTTACTCAGCTGGCGAGCGCAATTTCTGCTGCGGTTGCTGCTGCCGATGTTGCTAGTGTTGCGGCCGTGGCTGCACCACAGCAAGTTTGCGCAGGCATGACTGGTTTTGATAAAGGCAGCGGTAAAGCAAATGATGTCGGCGCGGCCATTATTGATTTAATGGCGAACGCGTTTGCGCTACCCGCTAACCGGATTAGTTTGGGCAACGATATTGATATCGCCTATGTGGATATTTTTGCGCCAGGCGAGGGCTATCTGGTTTACGCAGGCACCGGTACGGTGGCCGCGTTTATGGATGCGTCCGGTGAGCTGCACCGTGCTGGCGGGCGCGGTCATTTGATTGATGATGCGGGCGGCGGCTACTGGATCGCGCGTCAGGCATTGCGGCATATCTGGCGACTGGAAGATGCGCATCCTGGGGGCAGCTATGATTCACCGCTGGCGGTTGAAATGTTCAAACTGGTCGGAGGCAGCGATTGGGCGGCTTCGCGAAATTTTGTCTATGGCAGCAGCAGCCGCGGCGATATAGGCAAGCTTGCGTTAGCAGTGGCCGCAGCGGCCGCAACGGATCCGGCGGCACTCGCGATTTTGCAGGCAGCCGGGGTTGAACTGGCGCGCCTGGCAATGGTCATGACGCAGCGCTACGGCTCACGCCCGATGGCACTTGCCGGACGCGCCATTGAGCTGCATCCGGTAATTGAGCAATCCTTTCGCGCCCAATTGCCGATTGATACCGATCTAAAAGTTGTCGTCGGCCAAGCGCATTACGCGGCCGCGCGGATCGCGGCCAAGCAAGCTGGTCAAAATATTTAACGCACCGAAAGAAATCCATGAAAAAAATATTGTTGTTCCTGACGATGTCGTTATTGGCGTTACTCACCGGCTGCGCGACGCCCTATATTGATCGAAGCTACACCGCGGTGAGCCAGGATAGCCGCGCGCAGTTTTTGATTTTGCATTACACCGCAGGTAACTTTGCAGGCTCGCTGCAGACGCTCACGCAAGGCCCGGTCAGCAGCCATTATTTAGTCAACGAAAACCCGCCGACGATTTATCAATTGGTCGATGAAACCCGCCGCGCTTATCATGCCGGCGTCAGCTACTGGAAAGGTGCAACACAGCTCAATGCCAGCTCAATTGGTATTGAAATTGTGAATCTGGGCTATCGCGATACGCCAGAGGGCAGAATTTATTTTGATTTTCCGCAGGCGCAAATTGATGCCGTGATTGCTCTGGTTAAAAAAATTGTTAAAGAAAACGGGATCAAACCGGAGCGGGTGTTGGGACACAGCGATATTGCGCCCGGTCGCAAGCCTGATCCGGGGCCGCGCTTTCCCTGGAAGCAATTTGCCGATGCCGGACTTATCATGTGGCCGGATGCAAACGCCGTGGCGGCGCGAAAAAACGGCTTCGAGCAGCAGTTGCCCGATACCGTGTGGTGGCAGCGAACGCTTGCACAGCATGGTTACGCGGTGCCGCAAAACGGTGAAATGGATCAGGCCACGACCAGCGTCATCGCGTCTTTTCAAATGAAATATCGGCCTGCCAATTTCGCAGGCATACCGGATGCCGAAACCGCGGCGATGCTGGATGTGCTGACCGCGCCGAACCTAGCCACGCAGTAGCACAACCCACAAATTTAAATAAACGAACCCTAGCAAGGGCGGGATTTTTGAGGCATTTTTGCTTCGAAAGCCTCGCCCTTGCTAGGGTTTCTATTTGTTGTATTTTTGACTAGTTGACGCGATTAGGCGATGGCTGTTGCTTGCGTTCGGACAAAATTGGTAGCAAAGTGGCGTTTGTTTTGTGTAATTGGTATTAAATTTAAGCCATCGCACAGCCCCGTTTTAAACGGGCGCGTGGTATCGGAAAAGAGAGCATATCGGGATAAGTAGACGACCATAAAAGCCGTCAAAACAACAGCAGACGCTAGTGCAGTTAAGGTTTTGCGAGGCTTTAAAAATCGATAAACAAAATCGATAAACAAAATTACAAACCCCACGCCGTCATTTTCATTTTTTAATCAGGAGGAAAACAATATGCAGTTCCATAAAAAGCCTATCGCCGTCGCCGTGTCTGCTACCTTATCCCTTGCCCTGTTTAGCGGCATGCCACTGAGCATGGCCTACGCGCAAGCCGCAGCGCCACTAACGGCCGAAGAAGCGAAGGAAGCGAAAAAAGCGGAAGACGCCAAGGCTGAAGCGGCGGCTAAAAAAGCCCAGCAAATTGAAGCCGTAACGGTAGTGGGTATCCGCGCTTCCTTACAAAAATCGATTGAAGTCAAGCGTGATGCCAGTGCCAATATTGAGGTCATCACGGCTGAAGATGTCGGCAAAATGCCGGACAAAAATTTAGCGGATTCACTGCAGCGTCTGGCCGGTGTGGCGGTGCGCACGGATTATGACGAAGCCGAAAAAGTCTCCATCCGTGGCACCAATCCGGATATGAGCTTGATCCTGTTCAACGGTCATACCGTGAGTGGGGGCGATTGGTATTTGGCCGATCAAGGTTCGAGCAGTCGCAGCACCAGCCTAAGCCTGATGCCATCTTCGGTGTTGAATCAGGCGCTGGTATATAAAACCTCGCAGGCCAATATTGCCGATGGTGGCCTGGCCGGCACGATTAACGTGACCACGCGCAAGCCGCTGGACGAGAAAAAAAGTTTTGGTGGCGTGGTGAGTGTGGGTGGGGTTTATGCAACCCTGCCGAATAAAACCTCGCCCGCCCTGAATGCCACGCTGAACTGGAAAAGTGAAGACAACACCTTTGGCCTGATTGGCCAGGCGTTTGCTGAAAAACGTTACTTGCGCCGCGATTCAGTCTCGCGTTTGGCCTATGGCACCAGCAGTGGCTGGGGGGTGATTGATACCTCGGTGATGAAAGGCATTACCGATGCATCGCTGGCCGGCACCGGTTTGAAAGCGACTGATCTGGATGGGGTGCGGATGCCCGGTAGTATGAGTTCTGAATTTGTGGAGAGCGTGCGTGATCGCAAAGGCGGGATGGTCTCGGCACAATGGCGGCCCAATGCGAGTCTGGATATTACGGCAACCGGTTTTTATTCATCGATGGATGCGAATAACTATGGCCGTTTAACATCTGGCGCAATGTACAGCATGCTGCTTGGCAAGAACGAGCCCTTCGGCGCAACCGGCGCTTCAGCGTTAAATACTAACTCGAACGGCCAACGTGTTTACGCGCAAATTTTGAATCCGGTGATTGTCAACACGACATCAAATTACGGCTTTCCGCTGCGCGTGCTGAAAAGCGCAACGATCAAATTTGCTGATGGCACCACGCCGCAATACATTGGTAATTCAGAAGGTTTCTATCGCAACGGCGCAAATGCCAACAGCGGATTTTTTGATGTTGATGCCAAATGGAAAATCAGCAACGATTTAATCGTCAAAGGATTATTCAGCACCACCAAAGGCGAGGGGCAGACCGAACTCGATCAGGGTTTAACCTTCGCCCGTTACGGCACCGGTACTTACTACGCGCTCAATGGGGTTGATAAGGCGCCGGATGTGCGCTACTTCGGCGCGGGCAGCAATGTGCCTGTATTGAATGCGGATGGCAGCGGCTACAGACCGGTGAGTCGCGGTGCGTCCACTATTAAAACCATCGATAAAGAAAATAGCTTTGCCTTCGATGCTGACTACACGATCGGTCAGGGTATTTTCACGACGCTAAATGCGGGTGCCAGGTTTGCCGATCACACTCGTTTGCTCAAGCGTTGGGCTCCTACGTTTGGCGCCTCCACCGTTGGCGCGATTCCGGCCGATGGTTATCAACAGTATCCGGGCAATTTCGGCAATCAGCTTGGCGGCAGTTTTGACAACACCGGTTTTTATCTCACACCAGAAGGGCTTAGGGCATATATTTCCAGCCAATTCAAAGCCACGACGCCAGAGTTTGAACGCCGCGTGGCCGGTGAAATCGATATGCGTGAACGCCAAACAGCCGCGTATGTGATGCAAAACCTGGAAGGTGAAAAATGGTCTGGAAATATAGGGCTGCGTTTTGTACAAACACATATCAATGCACAGATTGCGACCCCGATTTCTACCGCGATATGCCCAAAAATTGCACCCGGGGCAACGGTGGTGCCTTGCGCTACCGTACCCGGCGCGATCAACACAGCGGGTGACGGCAGTACATTTTACGACGGCATCGCGTTTAACCCCCTGCAGGGTGCGGTGTATTACAAAACGCCGACTGATCGAAAATTTAACGATGTATTGCCGAGCCTGAATTTGCGTTTTGAGTTAATGCCAAAATTGATCGGCCGCTTTGCGTTAAGTAAAACAATCGGGCGCCAGAACTACAACGTGCTCGGAGCAGGCTTCGGCACGCCGAGCTGCGCGGGCGGTTCTTGCACGGTAACGGGCCCCAATCCCGATTTAAAGCCGCTCTACGCCAAAAACGTTGATGCGTCGTTGGCATGGTACTTTGCGCCGCGTTCTATCGCCTCTGTGAATGTTTTTTCATCACGCATTGATGGTTACGTCAAAACCGGCGCGATCAAACAAAACGTCACTGTCGATCTGGTTGATCCCGTTGATAGCGTTGTCAAACCGTTTTTCATCAACACCTCGTCGCAGCAAAGTGCCAAGATTGACGGCATTGAGTTGAGTTACGAGCAACCCATCGGCGCAGGCTTCGGCGTGCAATCCAATTTCAGCCGTGCCAAAACCAAAGTCGAGGATGGTCGTCCGCTGGTTGGCGCATCGGAATATTCCGCTAATTTGGGCGGCTATTTTGAGAATGATGCCTTCAGCGCACGCTTGGTTTACAACTATCGCGGCAAGTATGTTTCCAGCACCACCGCGCCTGCACCTACCAGCAATAGCCAGGGTAATACGGTGATTAACGGCGTGATCATGCCAGTCGCGCTAACGTGGGCGGCGCCGGTATCGAACGTTGCTTTTTCGATGAACTACAACATCACGAAGGATCTGCGCGTTTCGTTTGATGCGACCAATCTCACCAACCCCGCGCGTGCCCAATATCGCTATTCGGAACAAGAGCAGCAAAAGCTGGATGTGAGCGGCAGACAGTATTACCTGACGGTGCGCTACCAGTTCTAGAATCGTTTCAGCAGTCTTATTCAACAACTTAAAAACACCGGGCCGGTCGAGGTTCAAGGTATCAAACGACCATCAAGCCCGGTGTTTTTTGCCGAGTATTTTTTGCCCAAAATAACGGTTAGAGCTCAACCGTAGGCCGTGGGCTATGGCGGCCATTTTGGTTATATAAAAACAAAGCACGCCTATTGACGAGGTGGTACAGCCATTTGTGCTCCAAAACCCGCTCCTATATTGGAGTTTGTTTTTTATTCCGATACCGCTGGCTCCAGCAGTGTCAATGTTTGGCTCTCGGTATCCAGTTTGGCCATGACGCCATAGGGGATGGTGAACTGGTGGGGGATATGGCCAAAGGAATAACCGTAGACGGCTGGAATGGGCAGGGCGGCCAGGTGATCATCAATCACTTCATCCAGGGTAAGCGTCGCGTCACCGACCGGACTATTAGCTTTGGTGAAGACGCCCAGAATGACGCCCGCCGCCTGGCCTAAAGCGTCGTGTTGCTGCTGATCTAGTTGTGTGAGCATGCGATCAACTTTATAGGGCGGCTCATGTACGTCTTCCAAAAAAACCAGATTATTTTTAAATTGCGCTGCGTAAGGGGTGCCGATGAGCGCGGCGAGCACACTCAGATTGCCGCCGATCAAGCGGCCTGTTGCCACGCCCGCTCGTAAGGTGCGCAATGTGAATTCCGGCTGCGTAATTTCCCGGCGTTTATTTTCGATCGACATATTAATTTCAGTTTGAGCACGCGGCTCCATCAGTACGGCGGCGAGCTGTGTTAGGGCGTAATCATTTTGCGTAGACGGTGCTACCGGGCCATGAAAAGTAACCAGGCCGGTCATGCGATGAATCGCCAAATGCAGCGCGGTAATATCAGAATAGCCGATGAGTATTTTGGGATGCTGACGAATTAAATCGTAGCGAATTCCGGGTAACAATCCGCTACAGCCTGAGCCACCGCGCGCTGCCCAGATAGCCTTTACTTCGCGGTCGCGGAACATGCCGTGCAAGTCATCCAGGCGTTGTGCAACGGTGCCGGCATAACCGCCGCGAACCGCGCGGATATTCGGGCTCAGCTTGACCTTGAAGCCCAGCGACTCCACATTGGTCACGCTTTTTTGAATCGTTGCATCATCCATCACGCCGCTGGGCGCAATCAGGCCCACCAGATCGCCACGCTGCAGTCTGGCGGGTTTGATCAGGGCCTGGTGAGTTCCGTGAGGCCCATCCGGCCTACGGCGCTTTGATGCCAGAGGCGCGGTTGTGCTTTGATCGCGGGCTATTGCAGGACTAGCTTCTGCTGCGGCAACGGTCGTGCCCATAAGACCTCCTGCGCTGGCCATATGCGTCGCTAAACGTTTGCCGAAATTTCGCCGATTCATGTTTGCTGAGCTTTTAGAAGAGTAGAAAAAAGGGCCTGCATGCCGCCATCATTGCCGCACCCTCTAAGGTTGAGAATGTCGACCAATAACGCAATGTTGAGCTTGATAGTCGCTCAGCAAGCAAATTTAACTTTAACTTCAAATTTGAAACCAAATATTGTCCCGCAAACTCAGATTGTTGTAAAAACACAACAGCACAAATTTGTTTGTACAGAGTGATGAGGGCATTTCGTTTATTAATGGTTAACAGTTTAATGACAGCGTCATTGCAATTCTGCTGAAGTGGTAGCAAAGTTAGGATAGTGGTAGTTTATTGGTATTACGCACCTAAATCCAAAAGATTTGTGATGCGGTAACAACCTTATTTATTTCATCTGTGCGGCGTATCACCCACAAGAATTCCGTTCACCGTTGATTAAATAATCATACTTGGCTATTCATATTCTTTTTTATGCGGGATTTTTTTCTAGCCTATTTGTATAAATCATTCAAGGAAAACGCACTGTGAAACTTAAAAAAATTACGCAAGTTATTTCGCTGCTATGCATAGCTGGTACTGCAGCAGCACAACAGGCCCCGACAACACCGCCTGTCGAGGCGCCGCCGCCAGCGCCTGTCAACGCACCAGAAAAGAAGCCGCAGACAATTGAAAAAATTACCGTTACCGGTAGTAGCATTAAACGTGTGGTGGACGAGGCCAACGTGGCATTACAAATTATTACCGCCGCCGACATTCAAAAGCTGGGCATCACCAGCGCCGAACAATTGCTGGCCACGATCAGCGCGAGCGGCAATGGCATTGACAATATGACCACCAACCAAGGCAGCGATTTCCTAAACAGCACAAGCTCACGCTCACTGCCAAATAACGGCGCATCTGGTGCCAACCTGCGTGGTTTGGGTGCGCAATATACCTTGGTGTTGTTGAACGGTCGCCGAACCACCTCGCATGCGCTTAACGGCAAATCGGTTGATTTAAACTCGATCCCACTCGCCGCGATCGACCGCGTAGAAATTTTGAAAGACGGCGCATCAGCAATCTACGGTACCGATGCGATTGGCGGTGTAGTCAACTTTATTTTGAAAAAGGATTACACCGGGCTTGAAGTCACCGCATTTGGCGACGCAACACAACACCGCAATGGCAACATATATCGCGCCTCCATCTTGGGCGGCGTGGGCGATCTGTCCAAAGATAAATACAATTTAATGGCTAGCCTGACATTTGACACCAACAACCGCTTGCGGGGTGCACAGCGTGATTTCCACAATGGTTATCAGCCAGACCGTGGTTTAGCGCCAGATACGACTGGTACCCCCTTCGCCAATATTGGTACAGGCTCAGGCACCGCGATTGGCAGAGCCATTCCCAATCTGCCGGGATTCCCGAATGTTACCAACGGTTACAGCCGCGTGAGTTTGCTCGCCATCCAAGGCAAGTGCAACTCCATCGCCGATACCTATATTTATCGCGGCGACATCACCGGCTTTCCGCGCAACAACGCCGCTTGCGCTTACGACTACGGCAAGCAATGGAGCCTGATGCAGCCTGTGGATCGTACCAACGCCGTTGCGCGCGGCACGTTTGCGATTTCAAACGAGGCCACGGCATACGCGGAATTTGTAGGCTCGCGCGTTAAATCTGCGGTCGAATATACACCGATTCAAATAACCAACCGGAACTACCCTGCTTTCATTGGCATTGGTAACGGGCAAGCTGTTCGTTCGCCTTACTACCTGGATTTAACCGGTTTTGTGCCGGGCTTTAACAACCAATTGCCCGAGCGCATTCGCTGGCGCTGTTTGGAATGCGGCCCGCGTCAGCAAGACACGACGACAGACGCGTATCGTGCCTTGGTGGGTGTTGATGGCATCGTTGCCGGTTGGGATTACAAAGTTGGATTATCAAGTTCCGAAAGTAAAGCAACCACGCTGCTCGGTGATGGCAACATGATTGCCGATAAAATCGCCGCCGCCGTGACCAGCGGATTGATTAATCCATTTTTGTTGCCCGGCCAAACCCAAACCCAACAGGCGTTTGATCTCATCAGGGCGGCTAAGGCCAAAGGGCTTTCCTTATACGGCGGCCGCGGCAGCACCAAGCAAGTTGATGGTAACTTTAGCCGTGAAATTATGACCTTGCCCGCTGGCAATATGGCAGCCGCGCTGGGCTTTGAGGTACGTAAAGAGAACTATCGGTTCAATGATGATACCGGAGGTACTCAACCTGCGATTGTCGGCGTAACGGCTCCTTCGTCGCTGAATTCTGTGAGTCGCGATATCAAGGCGGTGTATGGTGAGTTGCAAATCCCGGTGATCAAAAATTTGGATGCACAGCTTGCGGTGCGTTACGACAAATACAACGACTTCGGCTCGACGACGAACCCGAAAGTTGCCGTCCGCTGGGCGCCGATGCCTGAATTGGCCTTCCGCAGTTCCTACAGTACTGGCTTCCATGCGCCAGATTTTGATGCGCTATATGGTGGCGATTCGACGGGGCAATTCAACAGTGATATTAACGACCCGGTTACCTGCCCGAATGGCACGCCCGCGCCTGGTTTCAACACCGATGGCTGCGGCATTCGCCCTACCATCACCGGCACCAGTAACCCAAAACTGAAAGCAGAAAAGTCCAAGCAATTCTCATTCGGATTTGTGCTGCAGCCAGCACCATGGTTCTCTGCCAGCGTCGATTTTTGGCAAATTGAATTGACCGACCGCGTGGGCGCGTTATCGGGACAAGCCCTGATTGCCAATTACGACCAATACAAGCAATACGTAACCCGTATTGACGGCCAGATCGACAGCGTCAGCTCACCGACGTTTAATCTGGGTGGTGATAAAGCGCGTGGCGCAGATGTCAATTTAACCGGTAACTGGACGAGCGATATTGGCAAGTTTGTCGCTACCGTTGACGGCACCTATACGCAAAGCTTCAAGAGCCGCTTCAGCGCCGCTGATCCGTGGACTGAACTGGTCGGAAAATTTGGTGACACCACCAATGGCTTTGATTTACACCTAAGCTGGAAGCATACCGCCACTGTCACCTGGTCGCAGGGGCCTTGGAGCAGTACGCTTTCACAAAGCTACACGGCAGGTTATCAGTCGGAGCGTGATGGCTTTGGTGCAGGCTTTACGTCACCGTTGGCGCCATCCCGCGTTGATAGCTACACCATCTACAATTTAACAGGAACTTATACTGGCATTAAAAACCTGTCGATTACCGCCGGTATAAAAAACCTGCTCGATACCAAGCCGTCATTCTCAGCGCATAACGTCGATAATGTGGCGGGTGCGGGCTGGGATGCACGGGTGGGTGATCCACGTCTGCGTTCCTTCATCCTGCGTTTGAACTATAAGTTTTGGTAAGCGAATGGTGTAGAAAATTGTTGTGATCTGCCGCTAGGCAGCGCGAGTAATAAGGCAGCGGGGGAGGCGCATACAATTTGGCCTCCCTTGTTGTTTGAGCAAGCTGCTAACTGGTGCAATCAAGTGCACCAAAAAACGGCGTTGCCTGTCAAATTGAACGCCAATTCTAAACCCGGTTGGAACGTTCTTAAGGTGTTTATATGTTTCGCCAGATGGTCATAACGAGCTTAATTCTAGGCTGTAGTTTGCCGCTTGCTTACGCGCAAACACCGCCATCATTTTCGCCTGAACATGCCTTACCGCAGAGCGTGGTAGAAGCACTACAGGCGGCCAATATTCCGGACAATGCAATCGGTGTGATGGTGACGCGTCTCGCCGATGGTGTCACGGTGGTTTCACATGGTGCTGATGCGAGTCTGGTGCCAGCTTCCACGATGAAGCTGGTCACAACCTTTATTGGCCTGGAGCGGTTGGGTCCGATTTATCGTGGGCGTACTGAATTACTTACGCTTGCAACAGCAATGGACGGCGCTTTAAAAGGCGATTTAGTGCTGCGAGGACTGGCCGACGCCGACCTCGACTGGCAGGCTTTCCAGAATATGCTGCAAACGTTGCGCAACAAGGGCATTCAGGATATCCAGGGCAATCTGGTGGTGGACCGCCAACTATTCAAACCATCACGTTTGGATATTAATGTGCCGCCTTTTGATGAAGCACCCGAGTTCCGCTACAACGTGATTCCCGACGCGCTCATGATCAACATGAATCTACTGCAGTTTGCGCTGGAGTCGGACGGCAGTAACCTGCGTATCGCTACGACACCGAGCCTTGATCGGGTAACCGTTGTATCCAAAATGAAGCTTGTCGACGGCCCATGTAACAAGTGGGAGGATGGCTGGGTAATACCAACTCAAACGCCGGTGCTGGGTAATGCTGATGGCGTTATCCAGATTCAGCTGCAAGGTACGTTCCCTAAAAATTGTGCCATCACCACTGACATCAATATATTGGATCGCGCACTCTACACCGACCGCTTGTTCAGATCGCTATGGGCAAAGCTGGGCGGCACTTATCAGGGCGTTACGCGTGAGACGGCGGTAGCGGCAAATGCCGGCGAGCAATTGTTGGCGACGCATCGTTCACGCCCGCTGGCTGAGGTATTACGCGATATTAATAAGCCATCCGACAACACCCTGGCGCGCATGCTGTATCTCACGCTGGGGACGCTTCCACCCGAACTGCGTCAGAGACAGCGCAATGATAGTGGCAGAGGTGATGAGCCCACGCTGACAGCATCAGCGCAGGAAGTGTATGCATGGTTTGAACGGCATGGCATTAGTCGTGCTGGTTTGGTGATGGAAAATGGTTCGGGTTTGTCGCGCCTTGAGCGCATTCGTCCGTCTCAGCTTGCGGGCATACTCATCGCCGCAAACCAAAGTGCATGGGCACCTGAATTTTTGGCCAGCCTGCCGATTGTCGGCATCGACGGCACCATGCGCAACCGTTTGCGCGATACGCCCGCGGCGGGATGGGCTCGAATCAAGACCGGAACCTTAAAGAATGTCGTGGCGATAGCGGGCTATGTGCCCGATGCCAAGGGGCAAATGTGTGCAGTCGTCGCGATTGTCAATCACCCGCTCGCCAGCGGTGCGCTAGCAAGACCGATTATGGATGCGATGATTGACTGGGTGGTGCGGACTGATACCCGACGCGAACGGGCCCGCGATGTGGCAGGCGACTGGTTCATTGAGCAAATGAAGATGTAAGCTGTTGAGGCTGGTGTGCTGCTGATTGCAGGCATCACACTGCCACTGCGTAACTATCCTAAAGAATGCGGGTGTATTCACTACGCACCAGATCGCGATCACCGCAATCAAAATGCCACCACTCGCTGCTGATGCCAACGAATCCGCCATGCCGCATTGCATCACGCAGTAGCTGGCGATGACTGATTTGTTGCGCTGTGAGCTCATTTTTTGCGAGCAATGCCGCCTCTTTGGCAGGGTGGGACCGCTCGCTTAAATCATCAAACGGCGTACCCATATCCAGCTCATGGCCACTCAGGTCAACCAGCGTAATATCAACTGCCATGCCGAATGAGTGAATGGAGCCGCGCACTGGATTGGCCAAGTACATTAAAAGATCAGTGCCCTGCAATGCCGCCCAGAGGGCTTCCTGCACGCGTTGCGGGCGCAACGCGTCCAGAACCCTTAACGACACATCGCCACGTTCCTGTTTGAGCCAGGCGACAGCACGTTCCAGACTTTGTGCCGCATGTTGATGCAGCCACGCGCAATCAACCGGCGCGTAGAGATCGCGCCCGACAAAATTATGCGGGCTTGCATAACGTAAATCGACGCTGATATCGGCAATGCTGGCCAAGCGCCTGAAGTCCGGATGCGTGGCAATCGATTCGATGGCTAAAGTATTGTTTATCATGATTATGGTAGTTGTCGTCGCTTGGTTAGTTTTGCAATCGGTCATGTTGTTTGATAAAATAGTGAATTGCATCAATGAAAATATTTGATTAAGTTTAAAAGTTGGATAGCTGAAAAGTCGGTGCAATGCAGCTTGAATGTTGGTTCAAATATACCCTCCAAAGGGGAGTAGCTAAAGGGAATTTTTCCCGGTGCGGAAGTCGTCAATACGGGTTTTTTGATTGTTGTTTATTTTGATCACATGACCCCGGCCCCGCGCGCAGACTGGATTATCCAATCCTCCGTATTAGTCTGTAAGCGAGACCTTTGCCATAGTTGTTGGCAAAGGCTCGTCTACCGTATGCAGACCTAAAAGCCTCTGACTGCAACATGGTCTGAGGCTTTTTTATTTAACGGGAGAAATATCGTGTTCGAAACGATCGGTAATACCTGGATGTGGATAGGGTTTGCGATTTTTGTCGTAGTTGCGCTGGCGATTGATTTGCTGGTGCTGGACAAGAAAAAAGGTGAAAAAGTGACATCAAAGGAAGCGGTGATCTGGTCGCTGATCTGGATCTCGCTGTCTTTCGTGTTTGCCGCATTGCTGTGGTGGTATCTCAATGCGAATTATGACGCGGCTTTTGCCAAGCTCAAGACGACTGAATTTCTAACCGGCTATTTGATTGAAAAATCATTATCAGTTGATAATATTTTTGTATTCCTGATGATTTTTACTTTTTTTGCGGTGCCGCCGGAGTTTCAGCGCCGCACCTTGGTGATCGGTATTATCGGGGCCATTATCCTGCGGGTGCTGCTCATACTGGTTGGTGCTTGGCTGGTCGCACAGTTTCACTGGGTACTGTATATTTTTGGCGCATTCTTGCTCATCACGGGTTTAAAGATGCTGATTTTTGCTAACGCTACGCCCGACCTAAATACCAATTTTTTGCTGAAATGGATTCGCGGGCATTTCAAATTGACCGATGAATATCATGGCGAGCAACTAACCGTGGTAAAAAACGGCGTTAAATACTTCACCCCTCTTTTTGTTGTGATCGCGATGATTGCGATTACCGATGTGGTCTTTGCAGTCGATTCCATCCCGGCGGTATTCGCCATTACGCAGGATCCTTTTATTGTGATGACATCCAATATTTTCGCCATATTAGGGTTGCGAGCGTTGTATTTTTTGTTGGCTGATTTGGCCGAGCGGTTTCACTTTTTATCTTATGGTCTGGCATTGGTGCTGATGTTTGTAGGTACAAAAATGCTGATTGTCGAGTTTTATAAAATCCCGATATTCATCTCACTAGGTGTTGTGGCCACGATTTTAGCGAGCGCGGTGCTGCTGAGCTGGTTGATCAAGTCCAATCCGCCCCCAAACTAAAATATCGTCTTAACCGACAAACCTACGCAATTAGGCCGCGTCAGCATGAATGCTAGCTAGTTATGTAAAGCTGCGAAATGGCGTGCCGAAGGTGTTGATAAGGTTAAACATTTTCGGCATTTTCATGCATCTTAAGAGCCGTTATTAAACAACTAGAGTTCGCGTAAAAAATAATTGCATTGTGTTTGAAAAATCCTTTCAGTACACTTACGCGTTTTTCAAAATCCGGGATGCGAGCCATACAAACTCAAAACCCAACAGAATTCAGTCATATGCTTCAGGAGAATTGACGTTGGCCACCTTAAAAAAAACTAAATCCGTCGCAAAATCTAGCCCAAAAAGTCTCAAGGGCAAAGCGGCTCCAGCGCCGAGCATAAAGTTGAAAACAACCGCTAAGAAGGCTAAAACTGTAGCCAAGTCACCCCCCAAGGTGGTCTCTAAAAAGGCTGCGAAACCCCCCATTAAAGTAATTGCCAAAGAAAGCGCTAAATTGATTTCAAAAGTAACCCTGAAGTCTGCTGCCAAGCCAGCTTCCAAACCCTCTCCCAAATCCGCCCCGGTGCCTAAGGTGGTGTCTAAGGCGATGTCCAAGGCGGCTGAACCAGTCGTTCACAAAGCTGTGTCCAAGCCGGTTGCCAAATCCATTCGTTCAGGCATTCTTTTAACTGAGGCCGAATTGGTCAAGCAGGCAAAATCTGAATACATGTCGAAGGATCAGCTCGCTTTTTTCAAAAATCGCTTGATGCAGCTGCAGGATCAGCTGCGTCAAAATGCTGGCGCAACTACCGAACATTTACGCGAATTGGCCGTAGCGCCAGATCCGGCAGACCGTGCAACGCTTGAAGAAGAGCATGCTCTGGAGTTGCGTGCCCGTGATCGTGAACGCAAGCTGCTGAAAAAAGTCGATGCTGTGTTGGCGATGATTGATTCCGGAGAATATGGTTACTGCGAAGAGACCGGTGAGCCGATTGGTATCCCTCGTTTGTTGGCGCGGCCCACAGCCACTTTGACTATCGAGGCGCAGGAGCGCCGCGAACTGAAACAAAAAATGTACGGCGAGTAATTTTTTACACGTCAACGAAATAAACAGGCCGCATGCTTAGGCAATGCGGCCTGTTTATTTGAGCGACGGGGCGGTCCTCGCTGCGAGATCCAAAATCGCGTCAGCCCTTGGCTTTGATGAGTCAGTGATCGGGCTGCTGACGCCATTGTCTGCTGACACGGAAATCACGCGCCGGGCACCGTTGAAACGCTTGCGCCAATAGGCATTGTCCATGTCTACAATCTCAACGGTCTTCCCGCGAGAAGGGGCGTGTACGAAACGGCCATCACCGATATAAAGCCCTACATGCGAAAAAGAATGCTTTAAGGTTCTATAAAAAACCAGGTCGCCAGGTTGCAGACCGTCTTTTTCAATATTATTGCCCAGCTTGCTCATCGCGTAGGAGCTGTGTGGCAGCGCAAGTGCCAGCGTTTCGGCAAACACATGGCGGATAAAGCCAGAGCAATCAAATCCGGTGTCAGCACTTTTGCCGCCATAACGATACTTAACGCCAATCAGCGAAAACGCATAGATCAATGTTTCTGGTATGGCATTGTCTGACGGCTGTTTTGGCGGCTCGGACAAGAGCGCGTTGTTAGCACCATTGTCTGCCGAAGTGGCGGCCACAATGTCGGCAGTAATGTTAGTGGGCTGTGGAGCGGCCAGTGCAGGGTAGGCAAAGCACCCTGCACTGACAACCAAAAATAAGCAAATCCAGATTAAACTTCTCATTTGAAGATAATACCCTGAGTAGTAAATATCTTTATGCCGCGTTCTTTTTACAGCATCAAAACAATTATTCAACGAATGCTTTTTATCTTGCCCCAAAATCATGATGGAGAAACGATATGCATCCCGACATTATTCCCTTTGTACCCAAGACAGAATATTCGCGCCGTGATTTTGTCATGACTGCACTGGCGGGCGGCTTTGCGACAGCGGTTATTCCTGTCAGCGCTGAAACTATTACAACCGATGTCAAAGGTTTGACCGCGGGTGAAGTGAAAATAAAAGTAGCCGATGGTGAAATGCCAGCCTATCGCGCCATGCCGACTGGCGGTAAAAATTTGCCGACGGTATTGGTAGTACAGGAAATTTTTGGGGTTCATGAACATATTAAAGATGTTTGCCGTCGATTGGCGAAGGAAGGCTACATTGCCATTGCGCCCGAGTTATATGCGCGTCAGGGCGATGTGTCGAAGTTAAAAGAAATCAAGGATATTTTTGCGATTGTTTCCAAAGTGCCTGACGCGCAAGTCATGTCGGATCTGGACGCAACCTTCGACTGGGCGGCTAAAAATGGCGGAAACGCGGCCAAGGTTGCGGTTACCGGATTTTGCTGGGGCGGGCGTATTACCTGGATGTACGCAGCGCATAATCCTCAATTAAAAGCGGGGGTGGCCTGGTACGGCGGTTTAACGCGGCCTGCAACGGTGTTGTCACCTACTAATCCGCTTGATATCGCACCAACACTCAAGGTGCCGGTGCTGGGTCTTTACGGCGATGCCGATACCGGTATACCGGTGGATACGGTTGATAAAATGCGTGACGCTCTCAAGAAGGCGGATAGTGCATCAGAAATCGTACTGTATGACGATACACCGCATGGTTTTTATGCAGACTACAGGCCAAGCTATCGGCCCGGCGAGGCGAATGACGGCTGGAAGCGTCTGATAACGTGGTTTCGCAAGAACGGCGTAGCCTGAAATTTTGCGCAGCCCGGAAATGTTGGCGCCCTTCTTAAGCTAGCCGACCCGAACAAATTTTTCAGCTTTTGTGATATTGATCACAGTTTTTCACGGTTGTCAGTGAAATGATGATGTCTAGATACAATCCTGCATCAACACAATTACAAGAACACTCCGCGGCATTCTTGAGTACCTGAAGATTCAGGAGACCCCATGGGTTTCGAGCAATCAAAAGAACGACAAGACAAAGCCACGCAGCGCGAGGCCAGGGCGCAATTGTTTCGGGATGTGCTTGAGCATAAGTCGCTGACATGTGTTTTTCAGCCAATTCTGGATTTACAGGAGCGACGTATCCTGGGGTTTGAGGCGCTCATTCGCGGCCCCCAAAACTCTATTTTTCAAAACCCGGTTGAGCTATTCAGTGCCGCACAGGATCTGGATAGTCTGGCTCAACTGTCCGGCATTTGTATCAACACCGTTTTGCAACAATTCTCGGCATTGCAACTGCCAGGGCAGTTATTTTTAAATATTTCCCCACAGGTTGTCAGCATGCCAGGGTTCGAGCCCGAACGTTCTATTCGTCAGCTGAACAAGTTGAACTTGAAACCCGAACGAGTGGTGATTGAATTAACCGAACACGAACCTGCATTTCATTTCGCCGAAATTCGTGCATCCTTGATGACGTATCGCGCGATGGGTTTTCGTGTGGCAATCGATGATCTGGGCGAGGGTTTTTCCAGTCTCAGGCTATGGTCAGAGCTAAAACCTGAGTTTGTGAAAGCGGACAAGCATTTCGTTACCGGCATTGCGGATGATCCGATCAAAATTCAATTTTTGAAAGCGATCCAGCAAATCGCGGAAAACTGCGGTAGCCGCATTATTGCTGAGGGTATCGAGAGCGAGGCTGACTTTAAGATGGTGTGTGAATTAGGTATCGCTTGTGGGCAAGGTTTTTTCATCGGACGGCCACAACCAAAGCCGGATGTTGAGCTTCCAGAATCGGTGCTGAAGGCGTTGGAAGATTCAAGAATCCCGGTAGTACCCAATCTGAAATACCGGCAGGCCTGGCTCGTAACCGCTGCGCAGTTTTTACGTGAAACACCATTGATTGCACCTCGGCTTGCGGTTCGTGATGTTATGGCGCTTTTTGTCGATCAACCTGCACGCTGTGCATTGCCTGTGGTTGAGGCGGGAAAACCAGTCGGATTTATTGCCAGAAGGCATTTGCGGTCGATTAAATATTTGCCGAATCCCGATGCCCCCGAATTTTCGCAGCCCGCCAGCAACATCATGAATCCAGCACCATTGATCGTGGACGCCAATTTGCCGTTAGCGCAGGTGGCAGCACTTTTGGCTGACGCAACGCCACAACATCTTGCTGATGGATTCATCATTACCCGAAACGGTGTGTATCAGGGTATGGGTAATGCCAATGATGTGATCCGTATGCTGAATGACGCCAACCTCATTGCAGCCCGCTACACGAGCCCGCTTACTTTATTGCCTGGTCCGGTGTTGATTAACCAGCAAATAGAACGCCTGCTAGAAGCCGACGTGGAGTTTATTGCGTGCATGGTTGAAATAGACCCAATGAAAGGTTTCAACGATGCCTATGGCTTCCAGAAGGGTGATGAGCTGATTCGGCTGGCGGGCGACATGCTAAAAACCGCGCTTGATGCTCAACATGATTTTGTGGGCCATATTTACGGTAACCGCTTTGTTTTGCTGCTGCAAAATGCGCAATGGCATGCCAAATTGACTGAAATGCTGGCACAGTTTGACGCTAGCCTGACGTCCCTGCTTTCGCCCGAAATTGTGGCTCGCGGAAACTTCTTGTGGAAGAGCCGCAGGGGAGATAAGGAAACGGAAATCAGGCCATTGCCGCGTTTGGCTATTGGTGCAGTTGAAATTAGTGCCGAGACTTATGAATCACGACATGACGTCATGTCAGCCGTGCGAGTAGCGGCTCAATCCGCCAGAGAGCAAACCGGCAGCAAAATTATTCTGCTGAATTCAACCCAGAAGTTGAGCCTCGCGAGCCTTGTGAAAGCAGATTAGCCAACGTCTCTTGAGCGGGCCAACCTGCATTTTCGCATGCACTTTCGTAGGCACCTCTGCCGCCTTTGTCGATGCCGCCATCCCCTAATCGCGGTAATTGTTAAATGTTGTCAATAAATTTCGGGAATATGTGAAAAAAATCACATTTTAATTCCATTAAACCTACTACATTTGGAATTGATACAAGCCAAGCCTGTAAGGCTTCATCGCAACTTGTTTAATCCATAATAATTTTAAGTATTGCGCGCACTATGAAATCCCGCTCTACACCGCTTCGAGTGAGTACGGACCCGCATCGCCTGCGCCAGCGTCAGGTTGAGGCTTTGTACCAGCTTGCGCCAGCAGCTGTGCTGTTCTCCTATGCGGGAGCACTTATTTCGCTGGCAGTAATTTACCAGTCAGGCGATGCAGAAGGTGGGCTTTATTGGTTTGCCTTTGCAACCTTTGTTATGCTGCTCCGCTCCGCGGTGCTCTGGCGGTATTGGCAAACTCCTGATGCCTTAAACCATGCGCGAATATGGGCAAGGTTGATGGTGGGTGTAAATTTTCTGGCGGGAATTCAATGGGGTTTGCTGGGTACCGTATTTTTCGCATCGCCCGATATCTATCGTGAGCTATTTATTCTCATGGTGATTGTTTGTTATGTAGCAGGTTCAATTGTGCCGTTCTCTCCTGTGAAATGGGCTCATCCTGCGCTCGCCATTCCCGCTACGCTCCCACCGATTATCTATATATTCTTTGTGCATGGCGGCCCCCAATGGCTGCCGGGAATAATGGCGTTATTTTTTATTTTTACAGTGATGTATTTTTCGTTCAAACAGCATCGGGCAGTTGCAAACCGGCTGTCACTAGAATTGCAGAATGAGGCGCTGGTTGAAAAACTGAACTCTTACAACAGTGAGCTGGGCGAACAAAACGACCAGCTGAAGCATCGTTCTGCGGTCGTCAAGGTCGCCCAGCTTGATCAGCGTCGCCGTGCCGGTATTTTGTCCAGTCATATTGAAAGAACACTCCTACCGGTTATCGAATGCGACTGTCGTTTTAATATCGTCACCTGGAATGATGCTTCTTTTTGTTTGCTCGGCTATCGTATTGATGAGGTGTGCGGGCAGAATTTTGGCGAACTATTTTTCCCGCCTGAACGTCGCAGCAACATCAATGCGTTTGTGGAAAAACTTTTTCAGGAGGACTGCGCAACAACCATCGATATGATGCTGGTGACGCGTTCTCAACAACGCGTTCCGGTGCGTTTTTATGTCACTCCCATTCTGGCCGATGATCACAGCCCTTTGCGGATTGCAGTCATCATCACGGAAAATTATTCTGAGTTGAAGCGGGGTAACCATGCGGGCTTTGATAGCCCGACCAGTAAAGCTTAACAGCGCCGCGATTGAGTGGCGAGTGGTCGTGCCGGGTTAATTTCTGACCCAGACCTGCCATGTTTCTTTACCCGCAAAAACGCCTACAGAATCTACCGGGTCAAGCCGCTGAAGCCGGGTGAAATGCGGTGTCAACATGGCTTCCAGTTCTCCCGCACCCAGTCCAAATGGTGGGCCTTTTTCGGCTTCATCAGTAAAGAAAAATCCGGTTAAACGGCCACCCACGGGAATGACTCGTGCTATTTGTTGCGCCCAATCAGGCCATAGTCGGCGCGGTAAGGCGCACAAAAAAGCACGCTCATAAACAAGATCAAACCGTTCTTTTCCCAGCGCAGCAGAAAAAAAATCCGCCTCTCTAACCATGCCTGCGAGCGGAGTGTGGGCACCCAATATTCGCTTGGCGTGCGCGACTGCCGCTGACGAGAAATCAATGGCGCTGACTTCCCAGCCGAGGTCGGCAAACATTCGCACTTCATGAGCGGAACCGCAGCCCGGTATCAACACAATCGGCCGGGCTGAATCGGCATGAGCACGGGGGACTGCTCGATCGTCGGGGGATTGCTTAAGATATCGCTCCAGACATTGCGGCACACCGCCCTGATCCCAAGGCGTGGCGGCGGCTTCAAAACGTGAATTCCAAAACTCAGGAGTAGCAGGGTCAGTTTTAGGAAGCCTCGAATCCTGCGGCTGTGCAGGTGTTGGAAGTATGGGGAACATGGGCGCAGGTTTTTTCATCATCATTGATTATAGTGTGCCTTGGATTATGCGAGCTGCACCTGATTGGTCGCAGCCTTGCGGCCTTTATCCTGAAATATTGAACTTATCCTCAAAACGATGGCTTTCATCCGTTTAAAAGAGGTTTTGTCACACTCTTTTTGACATTCGCCGTCATGATCCTTTAAGGTGCTGTCTGGTTAATCCAATTGCGAGCCCACGTCCTATGTCGAACCTCCCAGCGCCCCGAATTTTCATACTGCCGTTACTGATGTTTGCTGCGCTGTTGCCAGCGGCTTGCGGCGATGCCAGCCAGCCTGTGGCAAACAGCACCGGCAGCCCAATGCTGCTCAATGCCTGCCGTCTAAAGGGGGTAGAAAGTGAAGTCAGGTGTGCCACGCTGAACGTATATGAAAACCGTGAGACCCGGCTGGGTCGTAAGATCGGAATCAATATTGTGGTGTTGCCCGCCACCGCGCGTGTCAAAGAAACTGATCCTGTTTTCCTGTTTGCAGGTGGGCCAGGACAGGCAGCGGCTGCGCTCGCGCCGCAAGCGCTGGCTATACTCGGCAGCCTCAACAATAAGCGCGATATTGTGTTGATCGACCAGCGTGGCACCGGCAAATCCAACGGGCTGACCTGCAAAATACCGGAGATGACCGATCCTGCGCTGGGCAATTCGGCTGATCCGATACAGCGAGATAAAAAAATTAAAAAAATTCTCTCTGAATGTCGAGATGTGCTCTCCCAAAATGCAGATCTGACGCAATACACCACCACCATTGCCATGGCTGATTATGATGAGGTTCGCGTTGCGCTGGGTTACAGCAAAATAAATTTATGGGGCGCTTCATACGGTACTCGTGCCGCCATGGAATATTTGCGCCGCTATCCTGAGCGGGTGCGAAGCGTGGTTATTGATGGTGTAGCGCCGCCCTCAATGGTGCTGCCAGTCGAGTTTGCACAGGATGCGGGTGCAGCGTATCAAAAGCTCTTGTCAGCCTGTGAAAAAGAAGCAATATGCGTCAAAAATTTTCCTGCTTTTCGGCAGCAGATAGATACCGTTCTTGAGCGTCTTGCCAACGCGCCTCAAAAGGTCATGTTGGCGAATCCGCTTACTGGCATATCAAGCGAAGTAGCGGTAACGCGCGACATGGTTTTGGCAGCAATTTTTTCAACACTATATCTGCCCGAAATGGCCGCGATCCTGCCTGCCGCGATGAACCAGGCTGCCGCAGGCGATTTTGCGATGCTCATGACCATTAGCGCCGTGTTCACTGAAATGATCGAGGATCAAAGCTCGTTCGGGATGCGGCTATCGGTGACCTGTGCTGAAGATATTCCTCGTTATCAATCTGCCATGATTGAGCGCGCGGCCGGTATTGCACCATTCCGCCGATTATTTATTGATGAATTTGCCAAAGCGTGCGAAGTCTGGCCCAAAGGCACGATGGCGACTGATTTCGATCAGCCGGTCAAGTCCGATAAACCGGTGCTGATATTAAGCGGTGGCCTTGATCCGGTGACGCCGCCCATTCATGGCGATGAGGTGAAAAAAACGCTTACCAACGCGGTTCATTTCATTGCGCCTAATGTGGGCCACGGGGTTTCGCATAAAGGGTGTGCGCCCAAGTTGGTGAAAAAATTTATCGAAACAGCAAGCACTGTAGGGTTGGACGGCGAATGTTTAAAAAAACTGCCGCGCGCGCTGTTTTATGAGCCGCTGCAGGAGAAAAAACCGACAGTCGAACATCGGGTCGTGACGGCGTCAGAACCGAAATTGGCGGGCGGAAAAGAAAATTCAAAGGAAAATTCAAAAGAAAATACATCCACAAATGCACCTTCAAAGGGACCTTCAAACGCACCTTCAAACAAAACGGACGAACAACGGGAGATGCAAAAATGATTGAAGTCCGTGATCTTAAAAAAAGCTTTGGCAATGTTGTTGCTGTTGACGGGGTTAGCTTCGTTGCAAAAGGCGGCGCCATTACCGGTCTGTTGGGGCCGAACGGTGCCGGTAAAACCACCACCATACGCATGATTGGCACGCTCGTCGGTATTGACAGCGGCAGTGTGGTTGTCAATGGTCTGAATGTGGCCACTGAGGCCGATGCGGTGCGCCGCACCTCGGGTCTTCTGACCGATGCGCGTGGCCTTTACACGCGTATGACCGCGCGTGAAAATATTCGCTACTACGCAGATTTGCGCGGTATTGATGCGGCGAAATCGGAGGCCACTATTGCGCGTTATGTGAGCTTGCTGGATATGCAGGATATTCTGGATCGCCGTACTGAAGGTTTTTCGCAAGGCGAAAAAATGAAGGTTGCCATTGTCCGCACTTTGGTTCATGAGCCTTCGCATGTCATTCTTGATGAGCCAACCAATGGCCTGGATGTGATGACCACCCGGGCACTGCGAGAGCTGGTCAAACGCCTCAAAGACGAGGGCCGCACGGTCATGTTTTCCAGCCATATCATGCAGGAAGTGGCCGCATTGTGTGACGAGATCATTATTATTTCGCGCGGCCGTGTGACGGCACAGGGCAGCACCGGTGAACTACTTGCGATGTCCGGCAAAACCAGTCTGGAGGATGCCTTTGTTTGTCTGGCCGAGATTGAAAATGAACCAGCCCGTGTTTCGTCCCTGCCGAAAGAGGTCGCATAAATGAATGTCCTGAATTTCAAAACGATATTCACTGTTCTTAAAAAAGAGCTGCGTGATCATTTGCGTGATCGCCGCACCGCGCTGATGATTTTTGTGTCGTCGATTGCCGTTGGGCCGCTGGTACTAATTGGTATGAGCTATTTCATTTCGAGTATAGAAGAGAAGGCAGAGAAGAAAGAAGTGTTTGTACTGAACATTACGCATGCGCCGCAATTGGCCAATTTTTTTGCGAGGCAGGACTTTACGATCAAAGAACCCAAGCCGGATTTTCGTGTGCTGATCGGTCAAGGCAAGCATGATGCAGTGCTGGTGGTGCCCGATGATTTTGCTGAAAAATTTGTCACCGGCCGTGCTGATGTTGAGCTGGTCTATGACGATACCCGCCAGGATGCTAGCGCTCAATCGATCGGCATTATCAGACGTTTGATGACAGGGTTTAATCGTGAAGTCAGTACCCAGCGATTGCTCGCGCATGGTGTTTCGACCAACCTGTTGCGTGCAGTCGAGGTGCAGGACACCAATCTGGGTACACCAGCGCAGCGTGCCGCAATGCTGCTGTTTATTATTCCTTGGCTAGCGCTGATTGTCGGCATTACGGGTTGTATGGCGGTGGCCATTGATATGACGGCTGGTGAGCGTGAGCGCGGCTCGCTGGAACCTCTGCTGATGAACCCGATTGCGCGCCCCAGTCTGATTTTGGGCAAATGGCTTGCGGTTGCCTGCTATGGGATGGGTATTGTGCTGCTGCTGCTAGCGGGCTTTGCGGCCACGCTCACGTTTTTCCCGCTACCCAAAATCGCCAGCGTGGTTTCATTAAGCCCCGCTCAATATTTCGGTTTTGCCGTCATGTTATTGCCATTCGCCCCGGCGATTGGCGCACTCCAAATGTTGATCGCCACGTTTGGCCGCAGCTTCAAAGAAGCGCAGACGTATGTCAGCTATCTTTATACGGTGGTGTCATTTATTCCCGTTATTGCCATGTTTACGCAGCTAAAAGACGCCACTTGGCAGCTATTTGTGCCGATGCTGGGACAGATGATGGTGCTGACGAGGATTTTGCGTGGTGAGCATTTGGAGGCCATGCATTTTCTGATACCACTCAGTGTTTGTGTGGCGATGACTTCCGTAGCCATCGCCGCGCTGACGCGACTCATGGCGAAAGAAAAAATTATCTTTGGGCGTAGCTGATTTTCTAAAAAGGCAAGCCGAAAAGCAGTTTTAAAACCATTGTGAAAAATTGTAGTTATAAGTAAAAATGAGTTGATATGAGCGAGATGAAGCGTGCCCGGCACGGTATCATCTCGCTATGAGTGAATTACCCCGTCTTTTTGGGCCTGATGGCCCGCTTGCAAAACGCATTGAAGGCTTTCGGCATCGTCAAAGCCAGATTGAAATGGCTGAAAAAATTGAGCATGCCATTGATCATGCCGGCGTATTGATTGCCGAGGCTGGTACCGGCACCGGCAAGACTTTTGCGTATCTGGTGCCCGCGCTCCGTTCGGGTGGCAAAGTGATTATTTCCACCGGCACCAAGACCTTGCAGGATCAGTTGTTTCATCGCGATATTCCGATGGTGATTGCAGCGCTTGGCATTCCGGTGTCGACGGCTTTGCTTAAAGGTCGCGCCAATTATGTGTGCCTGCATCATCTTGAAGAAGCGGTGGCCGACGGTCGTTTCATGAATCGTGAAGATGTGAAGCATATTCAGGTGATTCGTCGCTTTGCTGATCGTAGCTTGAGTAGCGGCGGCACCGGTGACAAGGCAGAATTATCCGATGTGCCAGAACGATCCAACGCGTGGACGAGTGCTGTTTCCACCCGAGAAAATTGCCTTGGTTCCCAATGCACACGCTATGCCGACTGCTTTGTCATGAAAGCCCGCAAAGCGGCGATGGATGCGGAGGTCGTGGTGGTTAATCATCATTTGTTTTTTGCGGATTTAGTGCTTAAAGATGATGGCGCGCAGGATCTGCTACCTGCTTGTAATACTGTGGTGTTTGATGAAGCACATCAACTGCCGGATACCGCCACGATGTTTTTCGGCGAGGCCGTATCAACTTCGCAACTCATCGAGCTCGCACGTGATGCGCGTTTGACCGGTATTGCGCACGCGGGCGATTTCAAGGATCTGCAGGAGTCGGCGATGGTGCTCGATAAAGCGGCACGCGACCTGCGTCTTACCGTTCGCGAAGATTTTGGTCGCATGCCTGGTGTGTCTGTTTCGGAGCGCGAGGGCTTTCAGGATGCGTTTACCAAAACCCAGGAGGCAGTTGGGGAGCTGCGGGAAATGCTGGAAAGTCAGTCCGCGCGTGCGCCAGAAATCGCGAATTGCCTGGACCGTGCGGATGAGATCGCACAAAAACTGACGCAGTGGCAGGGTGCGGGCAAAGACGGCGGCATTGAAGGCTACATTCGGTGGGCTGAAGCTTATTCGCAATCGCTTGCATTTCATCTGACCCCCCTGTCGATCGCCCATATTTTTAGCGCGCAAGTCTTTAGCCAAAAACGCGCATGGATTTTTACCTCCGCCACGCTCGCCGTGAAAGGTGAGTTTGGTCATTATCAAACCGAGATGGGGCTGACCAATCCAGACGACAAAAAAATAAGCAAAACGGTCGCGGATGATTTTGATGACGATGCGTTTAACGAAAAAATTAAAAACAATAAAGTAGAAACAGCATCATGGGCCTCACCCTTTGATTACCCCAACCAGGCGCTGCTGTATTTGCCCAAAGGCTTACCGGCCCCTAATACAGCCGAGCACACAGAAGCGATTGTCAATACCGCGCTGCCGCTGATTGAGGCAGCAGGGGGTCGTGCGTTTCTGCTGTTTACCTCGCTCAAAGCGATGGATCGGGCGCATGGTTTGCTCAAAGATTTATTTGAACAGAAAGGCCTCAGCTATCCGCTGATGGTGCAAGGCGAAGGCACGCGCACTGAGCTGCTTGAGCGCTTCCGCAAACTCGGCAACGCGGTGCTGGTGGCGAGCCATTCATTCTGGGAAGGGGTGGACGTCAAAGGCGATGCGCTATCGCTGGTTGTAATCGACAAGCTGCCGTTTGCGGCTCCGGATGATCCGGTGCTGGCCGCCCGTATTGATGCGATTAACCAGGCCGGGGGCAACGCTTTTATGCACTATCAGGTGCCCTATGCCGCCATCAAGCTCAAACAGGGAGCCGGGCGCTTGATTCGCGATGAGCACGATCGCGGGGTGTTGATGATCGGTGATACCCGCTTGGTGGATAAGCCTTATGGCAAGCGCATTTGGCAATCTTTGCCGCCGATGAAACGGACCCGCGATGCCGATGAAGCTGTTGCTTTTTTTCGTGCAGATATGCCGCAAATATCAGCGCAGGCATGACATCGCATCTGACCTCTAAACCTGTTACCTAGTGCTTTCGTAAAGCAACGCAAAAAAAATTCTTCAACATTACCCAACCACTACGCCCATGATTTGGTTTCTTTCCAGCAGAAAAAATATCAACACCACGAAATGTGTTTGTTGTTTAGCCCTGCTGGTATATATCGGGCTCGCAACATCATTGGCAGTTGCGGTTGTACCGACCGCTACACTTACTTCCATCCCGGTTAAACCGATTGGTGATCTGATCCACGAGACCTGGTCGGTTGATGATGGCCTGCCTCAAAGCACCATTCGCAGCATGGCGCAAACCCGCGATGGCTATCTGTGGTTTGCAACTCATGAAGGCGTGGCGCGTTTTGATGGACAAAAATTCACTGTTTTTAATGAAGCCAATACGCCCGCGTTGCGGGGCAGCGGTATAGCGGCATTGCGCGAGGCCCGCGATGGTAGTCTGTATCTCGGATTGCGTGACGGTGGCTTGGTGCGCTATCAGCGTGAGAAATTTACAGCGGTCATCCCTGTGGGCGGTTTGCCGAAAGGTTCTGTATCGGTACTCGAAGAAGATGGCAGTGGCAGATTATGGATTGGCACCAGCGGCGGCGGGTTGGCAACACTGTCAGTTGCCGATAATACAACCCGGGTCTACACCACGCTCGAGGGGCTGCCACACGATATTGTCACCGCGATTCGCACCACTGCTTCTGGCGATGTATGGATCGGCACCTTTGGTGGCCTGAGTCTGGTTCGCAATGGCAAGCTTACGTCGCGTCCAACCGGCGAGAAAATAGATACGATCTATATTTCCTCGATTTTGGAGGATAGCAGCGGCCGCCTGTGGGTCGCCACTTATGGCAATGGGCTGTATTGCCGCGAAGCGATGAAACCCGCAGCAGGAGCAACAGGCGGAGCGGAAAAAAGTGATGTGCGCCCTCGTTTGCAATCGGGTACGCAAGCAGGTTCGCCATCAGGTCCGCAGTTTCGTTCATACACACGTCGGGACGGTCTGGCCAGCGACACCTTGACGCGGGTATTTGAAGATCGCGCCGGCAATATCTGGTTAGGCTCGCTTGAGGGTATTCAGCGTTTTAGCAATACGGCGACCAACCCTAAGCTAAGTGCCAGCAGCGGCGGCTTGTTTGAAACGTACAATTCCCGAAATGGTCTATCCAACAATTTTGTGCGCGATATTCTTCAGGATGTGGAAGGCAGTATGTGGTTTGGCACCGATCGCGGGATAGATCGTTTTCGCGAGGGATTGTTTACAACTTGGGGCGCGCAACGCGGTTTGTCCGAGGAGTTCAGTCGCACCGTTCTTGAAGACAGATCAGGTGCTATTTGGGTCGGCACCAGTGACGGTTTATTTCGATTCTCCGGTCAGAACATACGTCGCTATGGGCGTAAAGAAGGCCTGCTGAATTCTGCGATATTGTCATTAACCGAAGGGCAGGATGGCACGATCTGGGTCGGTACCAATGCAGGCGGTATGCACCGGCTGCGTCAGGATCGACTGGAAAATTTAGGGGGCAAACTGGGCTTGGGTGCCTCATCGGTGCGATCTATTCTTGAAACCCGCGATGGTGCATTGTGGATGGGCACCAATACCGGCCTCTATCGTGTCGAGCGCGCCGAACGCGTTGCCCTGGAAATGATGAAAACGAAGACCGCTGGCCCTTCTGCCGGCGGTATGGTCAGGCGCTATCGTGGTGTTGATGGCCTCGCCGGGGATCAAGTCATTTCACTTTATGAAGATCGTGCGAATGTCGTATGGGTCGGTACTCGCGAAGGACTGGCAACGATCAACAATGACATCATTACCAAACATGCGCAGTTGGGTTCGAGCGGGCCGATTCTGTCGATCAGCGCCGATGCAAAGGATGAGCTCACGATCACAACGGCCAATGGTTTTGCATTAATCGTGGCCGACAAAGCCCATCTCTTCCAATCGGCACAGGGCATACCCGCACGCGCATTTTTGAGCGCGGTGGATGATCAAAAAGGTCATCTCTGGCTGTGTTCAAATCAGGGCATTGTGAGGCTCGCCAATCAAGAGCTTAAAGAAATTATCGCCGGCAAGCGCGAACGCGTAACCCCCGATTTTTATGGTCGCTCGGATGGCATGGCCACTGTCCAATGCAATGGCGGCTCAGCCCCTGCGGCGTGGCGCACGCGCGATGGTCGGCTCATGTTTGCCACTGCGCGCGGCGTCGCCATGGTTGACGCGGTCAAACAAAGCAAACCCAATCTTCTGCCGCCACCGGTACACATCACGAGTGTATTGGTGGATTCTGAATCGATGCCATTGATAGACCATGTCGTGATGCGCCCCGGTAAACACCGACTTGAAATTTTGTATGTCGGCCTGAGTCTGGCTGACCCCGCCAAAGTGCGCTATCGCTACCGCTTGCACGGTTTTGATCCGGAATGGATCGAAGCCGGTAGTGAGCACCGCGCAATCTATACCAATCTGGAGCCCGGGCAATATCAATTTCAGGTACGCGCCAGTAATAATGATGGGCTCTGGAATGACGACGGTGCAATGCTTACGATTGACTATCAGCCGCAGTTTTTTGAACGCGGTGTATTCCGCTGGATGGCCGCGCTGCTGCTGGTTGCGCTCGGGTTTACCGCCTACTTTGTCAGGGTCCGGCTGCTCCGGCATCAAGCGTTTTCGTTGCAGCAATTAGTCGACGAGCGTACCCGCGATCTGGCGCTCGAAAAAGAAAAACTCGAACGCACCAATGAAGAAAAAGCCAGTCTGCTGGTACAAGTCAAAGAACAGTCAGCCGCGTATGAACAATTATCCAAAACAGATGCACTAACCGGCCTTGCCAATCGGCGGGAGCTGGAACGATTTTTATCGCTTGAGTTTGAGCGTGCATGGCGAAATCAAAGGCCATTGTGCGTGGTGCTGGCCGATCTGGATCAATTCAAGCAGGTGAATGACCAGTTTTCGCATGCCGTGGGTGATGATGTACTGCGCATCGTCGCACGTATTTTGATGGAAGGCTGTCGTGCTATTGATATGGTAGCGCGCTATGGCGGTGAGGAGTTCGCCATTGTGCTGCCTGAAACCGAGATCGCCGAAGCTCGTCTGTTGTGTGAGCGACTGCGTTCCGAGGTTGAGAAATTTAACTGGTCATCTATTCGCCCGGGACTGTCCATTACGATGAGCTTTGGTATCGCTGCCCACACCGCCAATACTGCTGACCCGGCCATGGATCACGATAAATTACTGGACGCGGCTGATGCACAGCTTTACGCGGCCAAGCGGGCAGGGCGCAATAAAGTCCTTGGTTAAAATGTGGGTCATTCACTAAATTGTGCGAGTATAAATGCCTCAAACGGCAAGCTGGGCGGGCATCTTGAGCCATCATGCATGCGCCTCGGCCATTTTTGGACGCCTATTCAGCACTCATACTGATCGCTGTGTGCGCTAACAGACGGTAGCGCGATGCCGCCACGTACAAACTTGATGCACTCATTAACTGAGTTTGGCGGCAACCGTACACCCGAGGAGAAATGATGAATCCCCATAATGCGCAGCTCAACGATTTGGGGCAACGGCTATGGCTCGATAACATTACCCGTGAACTGTTAACGAGCGGCACGCTAGCTCGTTACATCGCCGAGCTATCCGTGACCGGCTTAACCTCGAACCCGACCATTTTCGAACAGGCCATCAGCAGCGGTAATGCCTATGACAACGCGATCCTTAAGCTGGCAGCATCGGGTTTATCGGATGAAGGTATTTTTTTTGAACTTGCGCTCAAGGATCTGCGGCAAGCCGCTGATCTGTTTCGTCCGATATTTAATCAGACGGCATGTGTCGACGGCTGGGTCTCGCTCGAAGTTTCACCGCTATTTGCGCATGACACGGCCAACACCATAAAGACTGCTTTGGAGCTGCATGCGCGGGCGGCACGGCCGAATCTTTTTATCAAAATTCCCGGCACGCCTGCCGGTATTCCGGCCATCGAGCAATCTATTTTTAACGGCGTGCCGATCAATGTCACGCTGCTATTTTCGCGAGAGCATTATGTGGCCGCTGCAGCAGCCTACATGCGTGGCATTGAGCGGCGTATCGAAGCAGGGCTTGATCCCAGTGTTGCATCAGTCGCCTCGCTGTTTGTGAGTCGCTGGGACGCGGCGGTGAAGGGGGATGTGGCAAGCCAGTTCCAAAACCGTCTCGGTGTTGCCATGGCGATGCGCACTTACAAGGCTTATCGAGATCAACTCGTTTCCGAACGCTGGCAAAAACTGGCCGCGGCTGGCGCACGTCCGCAGCGTCTGCTTTGGGCCAGCACCGGTGCCAAAGATCCAACCGTGCGCGACACATTTTATATAGAAGCGTTGGCAGCAACCGGCACCATCAATACGATCCCGGAAAAAACCTTGCTGGCCTTTGCCGATCACGGCAGGGTCGGGCAGCCATTGTCAGCCGATGGCGGCTATGCCGAAGCCGTACTTGAGGAATTTCGCCGCGAAGGCATCGATGATGAAGCGCTTGCGATGCGGCTGCAGCACGATGGTGTAGATGCATTTGCCAAATCATGGCAACAGTTGATGCTGCGGATCAGAGAGAAAAGTTCGCGCATGTCGCCACCGCTCTCGGCGTGAATGTGCATGAACCTGTATAGACTTGCCTGAACGTGCTGAGCATGCATGAGCATCAATTGAGCAGCCTGCAAACCAGGATTAGCCCACTGGCGGGCAAACCCGCACCTCCAGCGTCACTGGTTAATGTGGCGAAGCTGGTCACAGCGTATTACGCAGAGGTGCCCGACCCGGCAGTAGCCGCGCAGCGTGTTGCGTTTGGCACATCAGGGCATCGCGGCTCAGCCTTTGAGCGGTCATTTAACGAATTCCATGTTCTAGCGATCACGCAGGCAATTTGCCAATACCGCAAAGCACATCATATTCAAGGCCCGCTGTTCCTTGGCATTGACACCCATGCGTTATCAGAGCCCGCGCGTGCCAGCGCACTTGAAGTGCTTGCCGCGAATGGGGTTGATGTGATGCTGGCGCAGGGCGACGAATACACACCAACACCCGCGATTTCGCACGCGATTCTGGCCTACAACCACGCCCGGGTTACCGGCTTGGCAGATGGCATTGTGGTGACACCGTCGCATAATCCACCACACGACGGCGGCCTTAAATACAATCTGCCCAATGGCGGCCCCGCAGATGGCGGCGCAACTGGGTGGATCGAGGCTTGCGCGAATGCTCACTTGAAAAACAGTATGAAAGGCGTGCTAAGAATTTCATGCGAGGCCGCACTTCGTGCGACCACCACACACCGCCATGATTTCCTTAATTCATATGTAAGCAGTCTCGGCAGCGTCATCGATATGGATGCTATTCGCGGCGCCAAAATTCGCGTGGGGGTAGATCCACTCGGTGGTGCAGGTGTTCATTACTGGCCCGCGATTGCCGATCATTATGGTTTGGATCTTAGCGTGGTGAATGCTGAAGTTGACCAGACGTTTCGCTTTATGCCGCTCGATTGGGATGGTCAAATTCGCATGGATCCGTCCTCGCCATATGCAATGAAAAATTTGGTCAACTTAAATAGTCAAAATCATTTTGATATTGCCTTTGGCTGCGATACCGATCACGACCGGCACGGCATTGTTACTCGCAGTGCGGGACTGCTCCCGTCAAATCATTATCTTTGCGTCGCCATTCACTATTTGTTTCAGCATCGGCCTCATTGGGGGCAGCAAGCCGCCATCGGCAAGACGATCGTCAGCACCCGCATGATTGATCGCATCGCTGCGAAGCTTGGCCGCAAACTGGTCGAAATGCCGGTTGGCTTTAAATGGTTTGCTGATGGCTTGTTCGATGGCACCTTAGGTTTTGGCGGTGAAGAGAGCGCCGGCGCCAGTTTTTTGCGTCTGGATGGCACGGTCTGGACGACTGATAAGGATGGCATGATCGCGTCGTTGCTCGCCGCCGAAATCACGGCGCGAATGGGCCGCGATCCCGGTGAAATATATAGCGAGCTGACGCACGAATTAGGCGCGTGTTTTTCGGATCGGATAGACGCACCAGCCACGGCCCATCAAAAAAAAGCACTGTCGGCATTGATGCCCGCACAGGTGCAAGCCCGCGAACTGGGCGGTGAAAAAATCTTGAGTGTGTTGAGTCACGCACCGGGTAATGGGGCGCCGATCGGCGGGATTAAAGTCATTGCGGAACATGGCTGGTTTGCGGCGCGTCCGTCCGGCACGGAAAATATCTACAAAATTTATCTGGAGAGCTTTCTGGATGAGGCGCATCTGCGTCGCCTCACCGCTGATGCGCAAGTGATTATTGGCGCAACATTTGATGCCAAATTTAGTGGTAAATCCGGTGATGCGGACGAGGTCGCTAATACAACGGGCCTTTCTATATGAGCGGTACGGAAAAAAACATTCTGACGATCAATGGCGGCTCATCAAGCATCAAATTCGCCTTGTTTTCGACGAGTGGCGCACGGCCATTGCCATCATCACTGCGCATGAAACTTAAAGGCCAGATCGCACGGATTGGCATGACCGATACAGTCTTCTCGGTTGAAAGTGCAGATCAGGTTGAAAATAAAACAGAAAATTTCACGCGCCCGGTGATCGCACCGAATCATGCGGCCGCAATCGGCCGACTGATGGATTGGCTGGAAGAAAAAATACATCTAAACATAAATGAAAAAGAAAATAAAAATTCAATCATCGCGGTGGGCCATCGGGTCGTGCATGGCGGTCCCCATTTTTACCAGCCACAACGGCTGACCCCCGCGCTATTGAAGGCGCTGCGTAAGCTCAGCCCGTTGGATCCAGAACATCTGCCAACCGAAATTTTATTGATAGAAACGCTACAGCGGCGTTTCCCCGATTTGCCCCAAATCGTCTGCTTTGACACGGCGTTTCATCATGACCTGCCGCGGGTTGCGCAGCTTTTGCCTATTCCGCGCCGATATGAAGCGAAAGGCGTTCGCCGCTATGGCTTTCACGGATTGTCTTTTTCATATTTGATGGCAGAGCTGCGCCGTCGTGAAGGTGCGGTGATGGCTCGTGGCAGGATCATTCTTCTGCATCTGGGCAATGGCGTCAGTCTCGCCGCTGTCAAACGCGGCAAGCCGCTGGACACCAGCATGGGCTTCACGCCCGCATCAGGCGTGCTGATGGGCACGCGCGCCGGAGATCTTGATCCCGGCATTGTGGGATATCTGGCGCGAATTGAAGGGTTGGATGTGAAGCAATTCGATGAAATGATCAATTTCAAATCTGGTCTGCTGGGGGTTTCCGAGACCAGTGCCGATATGCAGGATTTATTACAGCGCGAGTCGGCAGACCCACGTGCAGCAGAAGCCATCGCCTTGTTCTGCTATCAAATTAAAAAAGGGATTGGCGCTTTTAGCGCGACGCTGGGTGGACTGGATACACTGATTTTTGCAGGGGGCATCGGCGAACAAGCGCCGACTATTCGCGCACGGATTTGCAAAGGGCTAGGCTTCCTGGGTGTATCCATTGATCCCGGGCGCAACCATAAAAATGCGGAGGTAATTTCGACGCAGACCGCTCAGGTCAAGGTTCTGGTTATGCGCACCAACGAAGAGCTTGTTATCGCAAATTCAGCGAGCCGCATCCTGAGGGCAGACGAAAAAAATTCATCGCATCATTCATCATCCTAGTCTTTTACCCGGACATTCACCCAGCCTTTCCCCCGCTCACCGACGCGAAAGAAAAAATGAAAACGCTCAGTCCAGAATTGCTGAACGCCATGGATGCCTATTGGCGTGCTGCAAATTACTTATCGGTAGGGCAGATGTATTTGCGTGACAATCCGCTGCTGCGGGAGCCGCTGAAGCTTGAACATATAAAGCGCATGTTGCTCGGACATTGGGGCACCACACCGGGGCAAAATTTTATCTATGTGCACCTGAATCGGATCATCAAAAAACTTGATCTCGATATGTTCTATATTTCCGGCCCCGGCCATGGGGGGCCGGCGGTGGTCGCCAATACTTATCTTGAAGGCACCTACACCGAGGTCTATCCGCACATCACGCAGGATGTGGCGGGGCTTAAAAAACTGTTCACGCAGTTTTCGTTTCCGGGCGGCATACCCAGCCATGCATCGCCCGAATGTCCGGGCTCCATCCATGAGGGCGGCGAGTTGGGCTATTCGCTCAGCCATGCGTTTGGTGCGGCGTTTGATAATCCGGATTTAGTGGTGGCCTGCGTGATCGGCGATGGCGAAGCCGAAACCGGGCCACTCGCCACGGCATGGCATTCCAATAAATTTCTCGACCCCGCCACTGATGGCGCGGTTTTGCCGATCCTTCATCTGAATGGCTTCAAGATTGCCAATCCGACGGTGCTTGCGCGTATCAGCCATGAGGAATTGGAACAGCTGCTGCGCGGCTATGGCTGGACGCCATACTTCGTTGAGGGCCATGAACCGGAACTGATGCACGAGGCCATGGCGACAACGCTCGATGCCGTGCTCGCGCAGATCAAACAAATTCAGCATGACGCGCGCCGCGGCCAAGGCGGTGGGCAAAGTGCGAATACTGAAAAAAGCGAGCGTCCGCGCTGGCCGATGATCGTGCTCAAATCGCCGAAGGGTTGGACCGGCCCGAAGATAGTGGACGGTCGACCCATTGAGGGTACGTTCCGCTCCCATCAAGTGCCGCTTGCCGATCCTGCCACTCATCCCGGGCATCTTGAGTTGTTGGCAACATGGCTCAAGAGTTACCGGCCCGAAGAGTTGTTTGATGTAGAGGGCCGCCTGATCCCTGAGCTGGCCGAGTTGGCACCGCATGGCGCGCGGCGTATGGGGGCTAATCCGCACACCAATGGCGGCATGCTGCTACGTGATCTGCACATGCCGGATTTCCGCGACTATGCCATCGAGGTGTCTTCACCGGGGATGCGTGGGAGAGGTGATACGCACCTGCTCGGGCCGTTCCTGCGCGATGTGGTGAAGCTGAATAATGCGCAGCGCAATTTTCGTGTATTCGGCCCGGACGAAACGCTTTCCAATGGGCTGGAGGCCTTGTTTGAAGTAACCAACCGGCAATGGGATGCCACCGTCATGCCGAACGATGAATATCTTGCGCGGACCGGTCGGGTGATGGAAATGCTCAGCGAGCATCAATGCGAAGGCTGGCTTGAGGGCTATTTGCTGACCGGGCGCCATGGCCTCTTCAACTGCTATGAAGCGTTTATTCACATCATCGATTCCATGTTCAACCAGCACGCCAAGTGGCTGAAGGTCACAGCAAAGCTGCCGTGGCGGCGGAAGATCGCTTCGCTGAACTACCTACTGGCCTCACACGTCTGGCGACAGGATCACAACGGCTTCACCCATCAGGATCCCGGCTTCAT
>ENA-OFCI01000197-OFCI01000197.1-metagenomes-genome-assembly--contig:-NODE-197-length-40646-cov-27.013845_pt1 | contig 40646 bp, 30 predicted proteins | sample MGYA00153391_OFCI01 | MGnify analysis MGYA00153391
CACCTCCTCGCCCACACTTCAGGGGCGGAGGAATTGAGAATGGAGAAGTTAGCATGGAGAAGTCGGTTATTAAGGGAAGGTCATTATGACGATTCAGGAACTAGAGCGACAACTGCTCACGCTCGATCGTAACGATCGCATTCGGATCATTCAGGTCACGGCACAAAGCTTGGTGGTTCCATCTCAGACTGATCGTGCCTCTAACCTCAACAACACCTCGATCGTAGATTTCTTCCGCAACTCTCCACTTTGTGAATTTGCAGACGAATTGGATCTCACGCGCGATCAGAGTCCCATTCCCTATCGAGTCATCCTGTGAAATATCTCCTGGACACCTGCGTCATCTCAGAACTCATTACAAAACGCCCCAATCAAACCGTCCTGGATTGAACAGGCGTAACCCTGCTCAACCCTAAAGGTAAGTCACCCTATGACACTCAAAGAGACCATCCTCCACGAACTCGAAACCGCCGATGACCTGTTGCTCGAAGACCTCCTTCAGGTAATTCGATCGCGCACCACTCCAAAACCGACAATGACCATCACAGACGCGATCGCTGAACTTCGCCGAAATATGTCACCGGAAGAACTCGATCCCAATGCTGAAGACATTTGGGAAACCGTTCGCGATCGAACCCCAGTGAGCGAAGAACCTCGGTGGTAAATCATGCGCTATCTTCTTGACACCAATATTCTGGCCGAACCCAACAATCCTCAACCCAATCAAAAAGGACTCGATCGGCTGCTAATACCTATGACGAACACGTGACACGACGATCGTCCATTTTCTTCGTCCATGGGGCTTGGCATGCTGCATGGTGTCGGGAAAATTTTCTGCCTTACCTTGCTAATCACGGCTATGCAGCCTATGCAGTTAGTCTGCGGGGGCATGGGACCAGTGAAGGGCACTCTATTTTTGGTAATTTATACTATAATTAATTATTCAGACTTTCCATAGGTTTTCCCATGTTCACGGCTGTTAAAACCCCAAAACCCGCCCTGCCGAAAGATTTGTTTGGGGCGATCGAATCCCTCAAAAAGGAGATGAATGCCGTTATCTTGGCGCATTATTACCAAGACGCAGACATTCAGGATATTGCCGATTATTTGGGGGATTCGTTGGGGCTAGCGCAACAGGCGGCACAAACCGATGCAGATGTGATTGTCTTTGCAGGCGTTCACTTCATGGCAGAAACGGCCAAGATCTTGAATCCCACAAAGTTGGTGCTGCTGCCCGATCTCGATGCGGGTTGTTCTTTGGCCGATAGCTGTCCGCCCGATCGATTTGCCGATTTTAAGCGACAAAACCCCGACCACCTGGTCATTTCCTACATCAATTGCACGGCTGAAATTAAGGCCATGAGCGATATCATCTGCACTAGTTCCAATGCCGTTAAAATAGTCAACCAACTTCCCAAAGATCAGCCCATTATTTTTGCTCCCGATCGGAACCTAGGCCGCTATGTGATGGAGCAAACAGGCCGAGAAATGCTTCTTTGGCAAGGGAGCTGTATGGTTCATGAGATTTTTTCTGAGAAGAAGCTGATTGACTTGATGATTCAGTATCCCAATGCTGAAGTGATTGCGCACCCCGAATGCGAACCGCCGTTACTTAAGCACGCTCACTACATTGCTTCGACCACGGGGTTGCTTAAATACTCACACGATCGCGATTGCGAATCTTTCATTGTATTAACTGAATCTGGAATCATTCATCAAATGGAAAAAGCATCCCCGAACAAACACTTTATCCCCGCACCACCCACCACGAACTGCGCTTGTAATGAATGTCCCTACATGCGGCTAAATACCCTAGAAAAATTATATTTGGCAATGCTAAATAGAACACCCGAAATCACAATGCCAGAATCCACACGAATCGCGGCACTGAAACCAATGCAGCGAATGCTAGACATGAGTTAGATGGGGTTCTCTAACAATTTGGGTTGAGTCTACCGCTGGTCTTGAGAACAGGGAGGTTCTCGCTAGGCTTAGGCGGATTACGAGCCGTGATGCCGATAGATGTGGCCGATTGGCTGCTCCGAACTTGGAATGCCAAAGAGCCATTGCAAAGGCGCTGCGCCTCTGGCCACTTATCTCATTGTGGCGATCGCACATCCTAAAGCAATCCTAAATCTTCTGCCCCACCGATAACGTTCTCACCTCGCCATTGCGACGAACAATAGCGCTACCATTCTCAATCTTCACCACCACCCATCCACTCGTTCCAATATTCTCTCCCTTCTCGTACCGTTGGCTCACCCCATTCATCTCAAACAAAATGGCAGACTGTGACCCGAGTTCCATCACCGCTTTCAACGTTCGTGCAGGCGTTTGACTCACCGGAGCGACTTGTGGAGCACGCGCCGCTGCACTTGTTCCCGGCATAGCAGCGATCGGCGCAACCGCAGGAGACCTGTTCACCCCACCGGACAAGCGATCGACCAGCCCCGAAAGCTTAGAGACCGCCTGATTCAAATCATTCTGTACCGGGTTCATCATTGCGTTGCTCGGAACATTAGCTGCTCCCCCTACATTCCCCGGCATTCCACCAATGACAATAGATGGGCCAGAAGCGATTCCCGAAGTGGTTTTGGAAGCATTGCCAGGAACTTTTACAGTGGGCAACATGGAGGTTCCCGGAATCGATAGATTCAAAGGCAGAACATTGGCTCCGGGCTGCGTTGACTTGACCTTCGTGTCAATAGAGTCCAACGTCTTGCCCATATAATCCGCAAACTTCACATCATTGGGATTAGCCGGAACCGAAGCCACCGGAGTCGTAGAATCCGCTCTAAGCGTCGCCAACACGCGCCCAATCACACCCTGACTCCCCAACATAATCATCACCGCCGCCACCGCAGACGAGCAGCCCACGAAAATCGACATCTTCTCAAACAATCCGTAGGACGATGCTCTAGCCTCATGACGCGCGATTTCAGTCTTCAACTCTGGAATTTCTACTAAATCTTCAGGAATACTGAGCACCTCAGGCATCCCACTCGTCGATAATCCACTGGCCAATAGACTCGCCGTTAGTCCGGGCGATGCCGCGATCGAGGGATGGGTCGAAAGAAACGTTGCAAAATCTAAATTAATCGGCGTTCTCGCCTTAGGTTCTTCCACCTTGAGCGGCTCACTAGGCGGCACCAACGTCCCGTCTAACAACCCATCCAAATCGCCAAACAACTCATCCATTAAGCCTTTAGCGTAAGTTTGAGACGAATTGGTTTGAGACGGATTTGCTCCCACAGCAGAAGCATCGATCGCGGTCTCTACCGATCGGGTTTGACGATTGATTTCTGTGCTGGAAACAATATTATCCATGAGTCATCTGTAGCCGATTCGTACAATGAATGCCCCATAGTATCCGAAGATCCCAAAAACGAACCACAAACCTGCCGCCCCACTCACTTGATTTCGATCGTTTAACACTGCCACTACAAAATTACAAAACCGTTACAAACCCCGTCAATCCTGCACGATCGGTTCCACAAGGATGATAGGGTGGCCACTGTATCCACGTTGAAACATCAGTAATAGAGGCGGACATGACGGGCGAAATTCCTTTACTCCTTCGCGCAGCACGCGGTGAAATCGTTGAGCGCCCACCCGTCTGGATGATGCGGCAGGCGGGACGATATATGAAAATCTACCGCGATCTGCGTGAAAAATATCCGTCGTTTAGAGAGCGATCGGAGAATCCTGATTTGTCCCTCGAAATTTCACTTCAGCCCTGGCGTGCGTTTCAGCCCGATGGCGTGATTATGTTCTCGGACATTTTAACCCCGCTGACCGGAATGGGAATCCCCTTTGACATTATCGAAAGCAAAGGGCCAATTATTGATCCACCCATCCGCACCGCCGCCCAAATTAACGCTGTTCGGCCCCTGAACCCCGAAGAATCGCTTCCTTTCGTCAAAACCGTTCTGCAAAATCTGCGCTCAGAAGTGGGTAACAAAGCAGGCGTTCTGGGCTTCGTCGGATCGCCTTGGACCTTGGCTGCCTATGCTATTGAGGGCAAATCCTCCAAGGACTACGCCAACATCAAGCGCATGGCCTTCTCAGAACCCGAGCTATTGCACACTCTGCTGGGTAAAATCGCTGATTCTATTGCAACCTACGTTAAGTTTCAAATCGACAGCGGCGCACAAATTGTTCAGCTTTTCGACTCTTGGGCGGGCAATCTCAGCCCCATGGACTATGACGTTTTTGCGCTTCCCTATCAGCAGCGCGTCATTCGCCAAGTCAAGGAAACCCATCCCGATACGCCTTTGATTATTTATATCAGCGGTAGCGCTGGCGTGCTCGAACGGATGGGCCAGACGGGTGCGGATATTGTCAGTGTGGATTGGACTGTGGATATGGCGGATGCGCGCCGTCGTCTGGGTCCCGATATGGGGGTTCAGGGGAATGTCGATCCGGGCGTGCTGTTTGGCAGTAAAGACTTTATCCGCGACCGGATAATCGATACGGTGAAGAAGGCTGGCAAGCATAAGCACATTCTGAATTTGGGTCACGGGATTTTGCCCGGAACCCCTGAGGAGAATGGTCAACACTTCTTTGAAATTGGGAAAAGTATTAATGATTATCTGTAAAGGATAGTGGTTAGCAAGAGGGTCTGACCCATTAAAAAAGCGATCGAAACTTGTACAGTTCGATCGCTTCTTAGTTGCACTTCTTAGTTGCCCTGAGTTGTCAAACGGTAACTTCCTCGGCCACCCGATTCCATAGAACCGACCCAAACTTTGTACACGCCAGGTTCCCAGTCTGAACCGGAGACGCTGGCATCCTTCTTACTTCCGGTATCATCCCCACATCGCAACTCGCCGTTCGGGCCTTGAATGACAAGGGTTGTATCGCGTCCGCCGCTGTTCACTTTGAGGGTGAGGTTGGAGAGGCGGCTCTTGAGGGTCATGAGGTGATCGGGATTGGGATCGCCGAAACCAAGGCATTTGTTTCCAGCGAGATCGGTGCTGCCAGTGATGGCGGGAATGGAGGTGGTGCCACCCGTGCTGCCGCCGACTGAGACGGCGGTTTTGGCTGAATCGAGGGTAAAGGGTTCAAAGTTGGCTTGGGCCACCGTGAGGCTTGCGGTGGCGAGGACGGCCCCGATCGAGATGAGCAATGTGGTGAAGGAGGATGAACGTTTCATGGATGGGTGCCTTTTGGAATCGCTAGAGTCTGCCTGGAGCATCGAATGCACTGGATACTGCATCTGACGATGAAACACCTATGCAAGTTTCCCTGAGTATTTACTCATTATTGCGCAACTCAAAAGGCACGCCTGTGTCAGCCGGGACGGATTTCCGATTGACACAGGCCGCAAGCTTTTTATTTTACCTTGCTGACAAACCGCACAAACCCGTAGGAGTTACCGGGCGTTCCGGCAGCGGTGGCGTTTGGCAATTGATCGTTCGGGGCAAGAAGTGCTGTATTGACAAGGTTGACAACAACCGCGCCATCGTTTCCAGTCGGCGTCGCACAATTGAGTTTAGTGGCGGTTCCACTCGGGTAAGCTCCTGGTACGATCGCACCTACATTGAAGAAGTCTCCCCGATCGCCATCAGGAACATTGCTGAGTTGAGAAACCGTAGAGCCGATCGCTAACTCAATTCCTTTCCCAGTCCCATAAGTATCTGGAACAAACGTTGTATTGGAGGGAACCCAATCACAGATATTGGCATTTTTAACCGCAGTGTTGCCTGTTGATAAGAAATAGATCGTATATTCCACGGTATCACCCGACTTGATTACACCGCCATCGATCGCACCCTTCGGATAGTTAGCAACCCAATTTGGATTACTGGCATCACCGGATTCATCACGGGGTGTACTGGCATTGTCTGGCTGAGGAACAACAGTCGTGAAATCGATCGCACTGCCATTTGCTGCTTTGCCGATCGCAACATTGTTGATCTTCGTAATCCGTTTGAGCAGGATTAGATTAGGGTTATTTGCGACAACAGCCGTCACATCAATGGTTGCAGTAGTGGGTTTTTTGTTTTGTAAGCCTGTCGATGTGACCAATCCACCTATCGGGATGGTATTGGATAACGTCCCTGCTTGAGTGGCCTTAACCACAACAGTCACTCGACAACTGCTAGATCCAGGAATCGTTCCACCAGACAGCGTAATGGAGCCTGCACCGGGCGTAGCGGTAACGGTCCCACCACAGGCATTAGTTACCGCTGGAGTATCCGCCACTACCAGTCCAACGGGGAAGTGATCTGTAAGGGCAGCACCTCCGAGGGAAGAGGTTGTTGAGTTGAGAAGATCGAGCGCAAGAGTCGATATTTGCCCTTGATTTACCGCAGTGGGGGTAAACACTTTTTGAACTGCAACAGAAGGAAGAACGGTTAATGACTTGGCGGCGGATTGAGAATTAGTTGCCCCTTGCAAGGTCGTGACACTACTTGGAGGAATGGTATTGGTTAAGTTCCCTGATTTGACAGATGTGATCTGAAGCCTGATATCGCAGCTTCCTACGGAAGGAATGAGGCCGCCTGTGAAGTTGAAGCTAGAAGCGCCTGGAGTCGCAGTGAATGTTCCGCCACAGGTACTGGTCGGATTCGGTGTTGTGAACACTTGCATTCCCACAGGCATGTTATCTGTGAAGGTCGCATTATCGAGCGGTACGTTGTTTTGATTACTTAACCGAACAACCAGTGTAATCGGGTCGCCCCCATCAATTTGGTCAGTTGGCGAAAAGGCTTTAGTAATCCCCACCGTCATCGCCTGCACAGTTAGCGTCGCATTCGCGGCTTGAATATTGGTTAAGCCCTGATTTGTCGTTGCACTGTTGGCCCCGATCGAGTTGTTCTTAGCTCCAGTGCTCGTACTTACGACATAGGCGTTGAATGTACAGATTCCTGTCACACCTGACACGCGAGCCGGAACGGTGGCTCCCGTAATCTTCAAGATGTTAGTTCTTGGGGTCGCCGTAACAGTCCCAGTGGAACAAGACGTTGCAGAAGCCGGATCAGCCGCGATCAACGTGGTGGAAGGTAAGGTATCTGTAACTGTCGCCCCTGTGATGGGATTGTCAGTGTCATTCGAGAGTGTAACGACCAGTACGGAAGGGGTGTTGGGGGTGACGGTACTCGGATTAAACTGCTTTTTGAGACTGAAGCCTGATTGGACCATTAAGGTTGCGGACCGATCGTTTTTCTCAGTCCAGCCTTGGTCGGAGGTTAGCGTATTTTTTAAGATTTTGTTGACATAGACTCCGCCCGTGTCGCTGCTCGTCACCTTACGGACCACAGTACAAGTCGCGCCGGGTGCGATCGTTGCTCCTGAAATTTGAATGGTAGTCCCATCCGGAACAGCCGTAATCGTGGGCGTTCCACAGCTCGTCACCGTTCCCCCAACTGGATTAAATAGTTTTAAGCCCGTCGGGAATGTGTCTAGAAGCTGGACTCCGGTGGCGGCTTTGGCTGAATTATTTTTAATGGTTAATGTCAAGTCTGACGGGGCATTCGGCAAAATCACATTTGGAGCGATCGTTTTACCCAAGACTAATGCAGGAGTCACCGTCGCGGTTGCAGTCGCAGCGGCACTGTTCGAAACGCCTTGCGTCGTGGTGATGGCTCCGATGGGGATCGTATTAGCTAGAGCGGTCCCTGATCCCTGATTGGTCGTGACTCTGACTGAAATTTTACAGGTTCCGGCGGCAGTAACAGATTTAGGCACTTTGCCATTTGTAAGGGTCATACTGGAGGTCGTGGTCGCAACAGTCCCTGGGGCGCAGGTTGTGGAAGGAAATCCAGTCGTAGGGAGAATAGTCATCCCAGTCGGTAAATTGTCCGTGAGTGAGATCTCTGTGATATCGATCGTGTTGGGGTTCGAGATATTGATATCTAGGGTTGCAGAACCGTCTTCTGCTAGAGGCGTAAAGGACTTGCTGAGTCCAAGCGGAAGATCTGTCCCGGATTGCTGAACATTCAGAGTAGACGATCCGGAGGCTGCGGGATTTGTGACGCCTCGATCGGTCGTGATCGTGTTGGCTGGAACCGTAATAGAGACTGATCCCGCAGTATTAGAAGTAACCGGAAAAGTTAAGACACAACGACCCGGTGTCGTGGTGTTGGCGGCACCAGGAATCGTCCCTCCTGTGAAGCTTGTCCCTGTAAATGTTCCGCCACAGTTTGAGGTTGGAGTTCCATTTAATGTGACGTTAGCTGGAAGCGGAACATTAACCGATGTATTGGGCTGATTTAGACCTACATTTGGGTTATTAATCGTGACCGTATAGTTCGAGTTCCCACCTGTGAAGATAGTCTGCGGAGAGAATGCATTACTAACCGTCAACGCTTTAATCGATAAGATTTCTAAGTTCCCACTAGCCCCTTGACCGTTCGAGTCATTTTCGGCATTTTGTAGTGCATTTGCTGGAATTGTATTGGTCAGGGTGCCACTTGTTGTGGAGGAGACTTCGACCGTAATGACGCAGGATGTAGGGGTTCCGGCGATCGCAGCCCCCACGGTTCCGCCTGTGAGCTGAATTGTGGAACTCCCCGCTGCACCTGTGACCGTCCCGCCGCAGGTATTGCTAATGGTTGCAGGAGATGCAACTTTGATATTAGCCCCTGCTAGTGCAGGCATATTATCGGTTAGATTGACATTCGTTAAGGGACGATTGGCTGCATTAAAAATCGTGATCTTGAGGGTTGATTTTTCGCCAGGATTGATAGTGGTAGGGGAAAAGCTTTTGTTGAGACTAGCCAGATCCGCAAGCACAACCTTCGTCAACGCTGGAGACAGAAGTGTGAATATAGCAAGACCCGCCACTTGCATCAAAGTCTTGGCGCAACGATCGAACTGGATAGTGTGTTTTAGATTGGTGTATTTCAACATTGTATTAATCCTTGTATTAATCCTTAGAACAAAAGAGTCGGGGGTTGACGAAGAGCGAAGAATGCTTTACCAAAGCTGCGGCTGCGGTTCTAACCTCACAGGTGGTGGAACGACGATCGGAGTCGGCGGTTTTTCAACAACAGGCGGAATCACGGGTACAGGCGGAACAGGAACTTGATAGCCCGGAAGTGCTTTGATCATCACCGGACGCGTCATTTCGGAAGTGCCGAAGTTGGGGGTCGAGACAGTGGCGGCCAGTCGATCGCCCGGTTTTAAGCCAGTCAGTTTGATCGAAAAGCGATCGTCTGCGCTTGACTTTACCGTTGCGACTCGGGTTGCAGAATTCATTCCATTGACTGTCATGTCTGACGTTGCAGAGACTTTATAGATTTCAATATCAGCATTAGGCAACGTTGTTCCAGCAAGTTCGATAGACCCATCCACGTTGCTGATGTAGAATTCAGGACTCAAGAAGGTCGGTGCATTGATTCCAGCGTTGCCCGATCGTTCACCTCGTTCTCGACTATCGGTTCGGATATTGGTACCGTCGCCGTTTTGATAGTCGTTGGGATGGGTGTTGGATTGACTCACTAGATCGATCGGCAGACCTTGAACACCTATGAATTGGTTATTACTAATCTGATTGCCGTAGCTCGAAGGATAAGCCGCCACCACAACGCCCGTGCCCGATGGCTGCGTGATCTGATTGTCGCGGACTTCGTGGTTGATTCCAGTGAGATAGATCGCTGCGCGTCGATAGCGTTGGCTGTTATTTTGAAGTTGGTTGCTGTAGATTTTGGTGGACCCTTTGGGATTGAAAACATACACGCCGCTGCCTGCATTGTTTTGAATCCGATTCTGATAAATCTCTCCCCCCGCAATGTCGCCTTCAATGCGCAGTGCATCCGGCATTCCCGCAAAGCCGTTCTTTTCAACGAGGTTATTATGAATTTTGAACTGGTGAGATTGGATGGAGGTGATGATGCCGCTGCCGTCATGGTCTGCGATCGTATTACCCCGAATCGTCACTCGGTTGCCATTAAATACATACACCCCAAACGCCGACTTCATGGGAGTTTGAGTGCCCTGAGGTAAACGACCCAACCAATTGTTTTCAATCACGATGTCCTGAGGAACCCGATCGCTTTCAAGCGTTCCAAGACGAGTATCAAGATTTGGCGCTGCGGTGATGAAGATATCGGCAGAGGGTTCGGTGCTGGTACTACGATGGCGGGTGGTGAAGCCTGCGATCGCCAGATTTTTGACCGTGACGCCGCTGCTGGTAATGGTGAAGCCGCGATGACCTCCGGTCGGTCGAAGACCATCGAGTTCATCACGGTGTTGGTCCGTTTCGTTCTGATTTTCAGATCTGGTCGTGGATAGCTTCTCATCGGGGATGATAGCGATCGTCGGCGCTTCGACAGCATTACTGGATTCTGTTGCAGTTATTGTAAATCCTGCGATCGAATTTGCGACATTAAAACTATTCGTTCCGTCAATCACCAACCCCGTTTTTGTAATGTTAGGTAAAGCCGATCGCAGGCGAATCGTGGTCTGGTCGGCGGGAAGCTGGAACTCGATTCGCGAGACGGGATTGCCTTTGTAGTTTTCGCCGCTCATCACGGGTCGAGAAACCTGGGTGCGTTCTCGATCGCTGAGGTCTTCCATCTTCATCTGGCCGTTCACTAGGAGAATCGCTTCGCGCAGCGTAATGATTTGATCTTTTGCCACAGTATCCTGATTGCTGTTGACCACAACTCGAAGGGGACCCACAGATTGAGCTTGAGCTTGGGATGCCAGGGTCAGGGCCATCGTTGCTGCCAATGCCAAGGCGAATTGAGGTTTCATTATTTCATATCTCCAGATTTGACATCGGCAAGTTTTACATCATTCGGAACGGCGATCGTTTTTTCAGATTCTTTTTGTTGCGGCGGGGCAACTTTTTGCAATCCAAATCCGTCAAACAATTCATTAATTTTCACCGTCAGTCCCACATAAGGACCGCTGGCCGATCGGGTGCCTAGGTCTCGATCGTTTGCCCGACCAAAGGCATACCCCGCCGAGAGTCTGAGGTTTGGCGTCAGATAATATCCCGCTTCCAAGGAGAAGCCCGTCTCGCTGTAGCCCGTGCTGGGCTGACTGATTAACCGTGCCTCAGCGGAGATATCCCAGCTATAGTCAAAGCGATAGGTCGTTCGGAACTGGCTTAGCGTCACGGTGCTGCTGCCGATCAAGTCACTGGCGAGATTCGTGCGGCTGTTGCGCAAGGCAAACTTACCGTACAGTTCCCATTGCCAATTCGGGGCAAAAATCGCTTCCATGGCGAGAACATGATCCGTGCTGCCCGATCCCGTCGCAAACAAAATAGTGTTGGGAATCGTGGACGGATTTTGGCGATATTCATAGCGCAGAAGCATGTTGAACACATCGCTATAAGGGTCGCGGTAGGCCAAGCCGAGTTTGAAGTCGGTGATGTTGCCGAGTCCGACGATGCCGACATTGGCTGCGCTGGCCTGCTGGAATCGCACAAGGGCCGTAAGGGCGGGCGAGATTTTCCCAGTAGCTCCTGCACTGATGACCGTATTGCTCCCGGAAGAAGACGATCGGTGGTCTAGGCGCGCATTGGCTTGGAAGCGACCGCTGTCGTTGTAGTTGATGCCGATGCTGTAGCTATCGCCGCCCTGGAGTCCCAGGGATGAGGCACTTTGTCCCGGCGTAAAGGGTTGCGCCGTTTGTAGTCCCGTTGCGGTTTGACCATTGAAGCTGCCGAGAACATGCTCGTAGGCCAAGTCCATTTGCAATCCAGGGAACAGCTTAATACCTTGCCGGATACCGATCGCGCCTTGGGTGCTCAGTCGTCCATCCGAACCGCCCACAATGCCGTAGCGGGCGCTAAGCGTTGTTTCGGGGAAGAGTTTGTAATCGCCGACTAGACCTAAACTTGTGGTGTTCTGTCCAGCATATTGGCCGCTGGTAAAGAATTGCTGGGCGAGTTGGACGTTGATTCCCGGCATAAGTTGCCAGTCGAGTCCTAGAAGAGTGCGATCGGGATAGAATGCATCGTTCTTATTGGATAGGGTCGTTTCGTTTTGAGCGATGAAGTTCAGCTTTGAGGTAATCGGCAACGCTAGACGAGTGCGCAGTTGATCCGAGCTTCCGGTATTGGACGGCGAGACTCTATCCGTGCGATCGCGGTGCAGCCAGTCCATGGTCAGGTTGCCACTCCCAATCCTTTGTTGAACGCCAGCGCTAATAGTGGTGAGATCGTTGTCAAGGCGGGTTCCAGGCAAAGGTTCTGTACGTGGATTTAATAGGTCAAACGTAGTTTGTAATGGCTGAGGAGCTGTACCGCGATTGGTTTCACGATCGAACTTCACATTGACATTGGTTCGATCGCCCACCTTGGCTGTGACCTGTGCGCCGTAGCGAGTTTGGCCCGGTGTGAAGCTGACGGTTGCATTGTTAGCAAATCCTGGATCGGTGCTGCGATAGTAAGCGCGACCCGTTACATTTTTAGCAATTTCGCCATTGGCTTCGATGCGGAACGCACTGCCGGAAGACTGGCCCAAAATATCGGTGAACTGGTTCGATCGCGCATATTCTGCAATTAACGAACCGTTGTTACCCAACGGTAACATTGCATCGACGCCGTAGAGTTCAAAGTTCCGAACGCCTTGATCTTCCTTCCAGTAAGTCGCACCTAGCCAGCTTTCTTTCCCTTGGACGTGGGAGAAGTGGTAGCGTGCGCGGGCGGCATAGATTTTGTTGTCTGCACTTTCTTGATCGTATTGATAGGTCGTTACAATACGGCGAACGAGTGGCGTGCCGTCAGTGCCAATATCAGTGCGGAAAATGGGCTTCCGGAACAGGTAAGTTCCTCGACTATAGTCCACTTCGTAGTCAGGACCACGGGTGAGGCGCGATCGTTCAATCACCGTGCCGGGACGGTTGAGTTCTTCTGTTTCGAGGTAGACTTCTTCGCTGCCTTCGGTCATTAGGCGGCGAGAAACAAAGTAGTAGCCGCTGGTGCCATCAGGTGCAATAGTGTCGCGCTGGAAGCCTTGGACATTGTTGGCATACAATCCCGAGACTTGGAGGTTGCCGATGTTGTAGTTGCCCTTAAAGCCGTGAAGCTGGCGGGAGACTGACGTGTATTCCTGCGATCGGGTGGAAAACTCTTCAGTGTTGTAGTCGCCCCACATGGCGAAGTCGCTGCCTGCACCTGTGATGCGGGATGTCTTTTCGAGCTTGATATACAGGCTATCGGTGGAGGGCGTTAGGATATCGGACCTGGAGCTATCGCCATAGACTGGATATTGGTTTTCGCAGGCTTGTTCGGTGCGAAACAGGCGGGTGGTATTGTCGCAAGTTTTGTTCAGTGCTCGATCGCTGTTGTATGCCCCTGTGAACAACCATTCGCCAATCTTGCCGCTAGTAAATACTGAAGCACGAACATCAAGCTGGGTGCCGCCTTTGCCGTCTACGGGCAGAAAATCGCGGAAGCTGCGGTGGAAGTCGGTACCGCGTGCGCCAAGCCGAATATCAATCACACCTGTTGCAATAGACGATCGTAAGTTAGTTTCAAATTCAACTGTGGTGTAGGCTGTCATGTCGCCGGAAGTGGCGAGAATGTTGACGATCTTGGCTTCGAGAGACGATCGGAGCTTGGCGATAAATTGACCGTTTTCGACTTTGACTTGAAATCCAGGTTGATCGAGGTTCGCATCTACGCCAATGAATTCACCGGAGTTGGCACTTAAGGTCACGAGGCCATCTCGGTTCGATCGGTTGCCTGCTGCGTCTAGCAATTCACCTGCAATAGTGGCGATCGATCGGCCATCCGCTAGAATTCGCGTTTCTTGGGATATTACCTTCAGCTTGGTTGCAGCACCCCGAACTTGAAGCAATGCATGGGTCGAGCTGGTAATCGTTCCATTCGCATCCAACAAATTTGCGGTGATAACGTTATCGCCTTCTTTGAGGACGACACCGTACCAAGTTTGGGTGGTTTGCTTAGTGGTATTGTTTTTTTCAGTGCGGCCCACTTGCTTGGCATCAACGGGCTGGCCGTTCACGATCAGCACAACCTTTTGATCAGCGCTGAATTGCAACACAACGGTCGCCGCTCGATCGCTCATCACCGATTGCGTTGTCGGAGATAGGATTTTGACTTCGTTGCTGGAAACGCGATCGGGAGTGTTTGCGATCGGGGCTACAACGGGGCTAGATGCTGGATTTACAATGGGTGTCGCAACTGGATTTACAACGGGTGTTGCAACGGGTGTTGGCATCATGTCAGACATGACAACAGGAGGCATGATAGGCAGCGCAGTTGAGGGCGGTGCGATGGGCCTGGTGGGAGTAGGGTTCGCGCGGGTAGGAGTCGCGATCGCCACTAACCCAACCATTGACACTACATTCAAAAGCAGTAAACTAAGTTTCATTTCCCTGCCTCCTGAAACGCGGGTGTAACTGCAAAATTCATCCGCACCAATCCACTCGGCGCAAGGTTCACGAGTCTCGACTGGCTATTGCGCTCCTTAAACTTCCGGTTGGGGGCGAGGGTGTATCCCGGTAAACTGCTGAAGTCCAGTACACCGCTGCGATAACCGGGCTGTACATTCGCAACTGAGAACAATCCATTCGCATCGGTGGTAATCCGATTTCCGTCATCGAGAATCACGACCGCGTTTGGAATTCCAGGTTCATTATTTTGCTGTTCGCCATCGAAGTTTTTGTCTTCAAAAACACGACCAATAATTGTGCCGCAGTCTGCCAAGATTCCCGATGTAATCCGCATCTTGTGGGTTGCAGGACCGTCCTTAACGGGTTGATTATTGTCCGTCCGTAACCCAGCCACTGAGGCCAAGTTCATCCCGTTTCCCCGCACTGCATCCGGTGTCAGAACCGCTCCGTAAGCAATATTTAAAGTCTGACGGCTTGTGCTGCTGGTCGCGGCTGGGAGGTTGACGTTGGGCAGCGTGAAGAGGACGCTGTTGTTGCCCGTGAGGGACGCGACGATCGGCTGATTGACCCCAAGGAATTCGGCCCGTGCAGACCCTTCAACAAATTTAAAACCAACGGGAAGGTTATCAGTAACTTTTAAATCTTTAACAGGTGCGCTCGCTAAATTGCGAACTGATAAACGATAAATTGCAACATCGCCGGGAGATGCACTAGCCCGATCGCCTGACTTAATAATTTGAATCTCTTGTGCTTGACAAAGACCAGTCGCGAGATCGAACACCGCCAAGCTTAAGGCTGTTGTCTCTGCATCATTAATCGTGATAGTTCCTATAGTGGTCGTCTGGCCATTACTCGCTTCAAGTGGCTTGCCATCCAGGGATATCGCAGTGTACGCCACTTTGTTGCCGACTCTTGCACCTATAACGATGCGAATCCGTCGCGGCGAATAGATGGAACCGGGCGGCGTATTCACGACTAAGATATAAGCCCGACCTGTATCTAGTTGACCCTTTGACGGATCGAGTAAGAAGTTGTAGGTGCCTTGCGTTCCGTCGGTGACTGAATAAGGATTATTGTTTTCAACATTAGGCTGTAATCCAAGGGAGATTCCGTTGTTGGGAATATCTGGAAACTCAGTTCGAGTCATCGCCGTGATCCGACCAATACTTGCACCCGTCGGATCGCTGGGATCTGCGTCATAGAATGCGACACTGAATCCGCTGTAACTGGGCAAAGTTTCACCCGCACAGCCGACAATTCTACCGAGTGGGTCAATTAAACGATCGAAGCTTTCTTGAATGCGGGCCGTTTTCCCCCGAAACTCCATTGGCAGATCAGAATATCCTCGTTGCGGAACCGCTTCGTAGATATACTCTGCCTGGTTCGACAGATCGACTCGGGTAGAAGTCGGTTTCTGTTGAGCAGTTGCACTCGAAGATAGAGCTAGCAGTGCAGTTGAAGCTAGCACCGAAACCGTTGTCGCGAATAGCAGCGGTTTTATGAGCACTTGCGATCGTAGCGATGGAGATTTCAGAAAGGGGGAAAACATGGTTTTCAATAACTCGCTAGATAGAGAAGCAGCCGTGGAAATTAAAGGCTTTCAGCGCAGAAGGGTTTCACGTTAGAAGTTGAGATTAATTTTGCAATCCTGATCAGAACTAGGATTGCAAAATTAAATCATTTAGCGAACACGAACTTGATAAGAGACAGACGTATCAGCACCGGGTTCGATCGCATTCTGGAATTTCCATCGGACATGAGTGTAAGACTCAGCAGGCGCTGGGCGGCTTTCCGTTGTGCCATCTGCTCGCTTCACTTGAATCATGGGTTGAGCGCTATAGGTCTTGCCGCTGTCAATGCTATAGAGAACTTGAGCCTTACCTGTAGCCGATTTCGCCACGTAAACCGTGCCTTTTGGGACAGGCTGAGTGAGTGCGAAATTGGTTGCAGCACGGTTGCCTTGATTTTTACCCTTAAGGCTATAGCGCAATACATCACCGGGCCGCGCATCGTTCAAACTGCTGCCTTGCCAAGAATCACCATTACGGCGTTCAGCAATTAAGTTGAGCTTGACATCGGGACGTTGGGCATTTTGCGCGATCGCAACCGCCGCATCAAACGCTTGACCAATCACAGGGATTTGGTTCAGGGGTGCAGAGATGGCAATTACACTAGCCGCCACAGCAACCCATGCAAGGCGTTTCGTGGAAGTGGAGAATCTATTCACAGGGAGTACCTCGGGGAATGAAGAATTTAGAATGTTGAAGTGAGAATTTAGAACAAAGAACGGAGAATTTAGAACGAAGAATGAAGGGTTTAAATTCTTCATTCTTTGTTCTAAATTCTTCATTCCCTAGTTGATTTTGCGTCGGAAGATGAAGCTACCTTGGTCTTGAGGCTGGATGATGACTCCAGGTTTGTGGACATATTGGGTCACGTCAGATGCTGCTGTAGTTCCCGTTTGTTCACCGCTTGGTAAGTACGTCACGCTGGCAGGACCCCCGTAAGTAACAGAAACTGATCCCATTTTGTGACTGGTATCAATCAAGCCATTACCATCGCTATCTTTTGCCCAGCTATTGCCACCGCTAACGCCATCCTCAGTAATCGCGATGTTTTTAGCATCCAAGGTTGCATTTCCATTCCCGGCAGGTGCGATGGAAATATTCTTGTAGCTAATGCGATATTCAATGAAGCGTCCGATCGAGCCTTTATTCGCCAACAATGTGCTGTTAGTGGTAAAGGGAACGAGAACCGTTGCGCCATCTTTATCCAAGATTTGGGCTTCTTTCGTGAGCTTCAAGAATCCGGTATAGACCCGATCGATCGTCCGGTTTTGGGTTAGCTCAGTCGGATCTGGGCGAGAGTTTTTAGTGCCCTCATCGACAAATGCGTAGATTGGAATCGAGAAGCCTTTTCCGGTATCCGTGGAGAGTGTTGTCCCTGCTGGCAAGTCTACTTTCACGTCATAGTTGACCACTTGATTCGCGGCAAGCGTCGGAATCGTAATGGCAGTTCCTGACGTGAACACGAAGTTGTTTACACCTGCTGCTGCATCGAAGGTGTAGACCGCTGTCTGACCCCCGTAGATGATCGAGACCTTAGTGCCGTTAGGGGGGAGTTGATCACCTGCTGAAGCTACGAACAATGCGGTATCAGGAACCAATAAGACATTCGCCAAAGGAGCCGTCGTGCTGGGATTCTGGATGGAGTTAGTGAAGGTCACTTCCGCAGGATCAATACCGCCAGCTACTAGTGGTGGAGTATTCGCCGGGACCGGAGTGCTGCGATTGGTGAAGTCGCTGTTGTTATCCGTCGGACCAACGGCTCCTGGATTTCCAGCAGGACCATTCAAAATCGCCCCAGAAAGCGCGATCGTGGTCACATTATCTTCACCGCCAGGGCCTTGTCCTGTGTTGTCATTAGTATTGTCAACGCCATCATTCGTTGGGTTGGGATTGCCTCCGGGAATATTGGGTGATGTGGGAGTTAGGGTTGCCGTGTTGCCGGGAGTTCCATTGTCATTGAAGTTGCTGGGCATTTGGTCACCCGATTCGTCGTATACCAAGGGCGCTGTAGGGCCGACATTACCTTGGGTTTGTCCGAAGACTTGGGCAATGTTGAAAATGTTCGTTGGCGTAGTGACCGTCACACCATTCGTCACAACCTTAAAGCCAAAACCCGTAAGGGTCGTTCCTTCAGCGATCGGACCTTTCGTTCCAGCATCATAGATGAACCCAACCCGAGTCGCAGAGGCACTAAAGGCCGTCGTCCAAGCCGCATTAGTTGCCGGGATAGATAACGCATCTGTCGTGTAGATCATAGTCCAATCTGCATTGGGTGTGACGATATCAGTGGCTGCCGTCAGGTCAGTATTGGCCGGAACTGCATCGGATAGCAGCACGCGATTGACCGTTGCACCACCCACCTTGACATCCGTACCAACCAGCTTACCCGGTGTGATACTCGTGCTTCCCGCCGGTGCCGCAGACTCTACCTTCAGAGTCAAGCCATAGCCAATCACGTCATCCGACAAAATGGTGGGCGAGTTGGGCACGTAGCTAGTGCGAGTTATGAGAAGGGTTGCGAGAGCTTGTGATTGAGAACCCACTTGCACGGTTTGAATGGAAGATGCTTCTTTTTCCACAGAAACAGGTCCCGCAGTCGCACCCGTTTCTCCGGTGTAATCTACAGTCCGAACCTTATCTGTCGCAGTCGGTGTGGCATTCGTTTGGTTTTGGGTGCTAGCACTGTTATCATTTGCACCCGTGTTACCGAGTCGAACAGTCACAGGTGCGCCAGATGCAGCCAAGTTGCTAATCGTTGTCGGAACGTTGACGACCAAGGAGTAGCCCGCTGGAATCACGCCTGCGGGGAAATTTCCACCTGCTGGATTCGGGAAAACTGGCAATGCTGTCAGCGTCCCAGTCGTAGCCCCTGCTGAAGGTATTGTGATGGGGGCGAAGTTGACACGAGTGCCATTTGGCTGAATGTAACCTGTAATCTGGACAGCGGTTGCTGATGCGGGTCCGACTACACTCGGCGTACCTGGAATAAAGAACTCGGTGGTGTCGTTACCAACGTTAGCCACTTTGAATTCATAGTTCACGAGGTCATTGGGAGCAACCACGCCACCGTTGACATCGATCGTAGACAAAGGGGTCACGGTAATCCCAGCGACCTCAGCCACCGTGACCTTTACCGTATTGGAAGTCGCGTTAAAAGGGGTGCCGGGAGCGTCAGGGTTGTCGTAGGTCGCAGTGGCTGTGTTATCGATCGAGGTTCCTGCTGCCGTACCGTCTGCAAATGCAGGTGCAACGAGTGCATTCAATCCGCTGAGAAGGAAAGTTGCCGCCAGCAAACGCTGGCAAACGAAGGAAGTCTTACCGTTCATAAACTTTTGGATGTTCTACTGAGTGTTACTGAGAAAGCCGTTAGAGTCAGTTTTAATGAGTTACGTAAAACTACTTAATTATCAACTGAGATCAATTTAGGATTGAGGAGTATGAAAAGACGTAGTCCTTAAGATGTTGAAGCATTTCAGCCTAAGTTAATCATGGTCTTGTAACAAGTTCATGATTAACTTGCTTTCATAACTTACCCAGTTTTACACAGAAGATAACAATTTATTTTGAGCCTAAATAAATTATTTATAATTCTACAATTTAGGCGGAAAGGGAATTCAGGCATTAATGTGACAACGATCGAAAAGCACACATCTTAGAGTGATGGTGATTGCATCGATCGTTTTTTTAGCATCTGAATCAATTTTAAATGCACATTATTTTGTCACATTCATTGCAAGTAATAAGTGAAAAATAGCGTTTCAAATAGACGTTTAAATCAAAGATATGTAAAATTACTGATGCAAAATTTTAATCAGAAGCTGCTTATTGACGACTACAAATACTAATAAGAACATTAAGAATTAATAAATGATTTGATTTCTATTGTGAAGCGATTTCTCTGTCCTGAGCAGTGGCAAAATAATCGAATACCGCACGGGCGATCGTCTCGGTCCCATCTTTTGCCAGTTTCGTCGCGGTACGGGGCGGCAACATCGGCTGATGCAAAAACTCCCAGCCGCCGTTGAAGAAGTCTTCTGTCTCCACGACCTGATTCACTGCACAATCCTGAATCCCCGCCACCAAAATGGGAGCCTCCGCAAAGCCGTCTCGCGTCAAGCTCACCAATGGCACATCATAGCGACAGGCTTCAGAAAAGGTGCTGTAACCCGGTTTGGAAATCAATCGTCCTAGCAGCGGCGCAAAGTCTATTGGGCGATAAAAGCGATCGTCTACCCGAATCAAGTTTGGCAACTCGGGTGCCGTCAGATCAAAACAAATGAATCGACAGTCTGGAAACTTCAACACATTTTCGTAAGGAATCCGGTTCAGGCCCAGTCCGCCAAAGGTCAGCATGATGATCTTCTCGCGCGGGATATCTCCCAAGTCAAAGTTCGATCGCATCACCGATTCATCAAACCGGGGCGATACCCCCGTCAATCCCACCTTCGTTACATTACCGAACGTCGTCATAGGTTCGCTGAACGGCATTTTAAAAAGTCGATCGCACTGCCCAAAGCACGCCCGAATCCAATCCACCTCCACCTGGAATGCCGGATACTCCCCAACCCACGCCTCATAGATGAAGTCCCACCCAAAATTACCCATCATCCAGCAGGGAACGCCTGCCGCATGGGCGATCGGTGCGGCTAAAGGCGGAATATCTCCCAGCACCAAGCCGACGCCCTGTTGCTTCAGCCAACGGGCTTCCGATGCAATAGTCACCGCCGAGGCTCGCCGAATCGCCTGCAATTGCTCCAACGTTGCCCGTAAATCCATCGTCATACTGTCCGCTTGAATCACCCCACAATCTAGTCCCCGATCGTGGTGGATCCAGTCTCCGGGCAAATACGCATCAAGGATCGATCGCTGGGCGGTAGTCGCCAGAATTAGGGTGATGTTTGGATCCAGTTGTGCGATCGCAGCAGCTACGGATGCGGCTCGTGTTGCGTGGCCATAGCCATGATTTGTGATTGCCAAGTAGAGAACAGGATGAGACATGATGCTTATGGGGATCTTATGGGGATGTTTGCAATGGATGGGTAGGAGTGAATGAGATTGGTAACGGGACGAATTGTAGGTGCGCTCTTGCTTTAAAGTTAATCTTAGGATCAAAGTACTTATCCGCTGACCAAACCCTTTAGGAGGAATTCCATGGCACTCGTCCCTATGCGACTCTTGCTCGATCACGCAGCCGAGTATGGCTACGGTATCCCAGCATTTAACGTCAACAACATGGAGCAGATCCAGTCGATCATGCAGGCTGCCCATGAAACCGACAGCCCGGTGATCTTGCAAGCGTCTCGCGGTGCGCGGACCTACGCGGGCGAAAACTTCCTGCGCCACCTGATCTTGGCAGCGGTCGAGACCTACCCCCATATTCCCATTGTGATGCACCAGGATCACGGGAACGAGCCTGCAACCTGCTACTCGGCCCTCAAAAATAATTTCACGTCTGTCATGATGGACGGCTCCTTGATGGCGGATGCAAAAACACCCGCTAGCTTTGAGTACAATGTCACCGTCACGGCTGAAGTCGTTAAAGTCGCGCACTCTATTGGCGCATCGGTCGAAGGCGAACTCGGTTGCCTGGGATCCTTGGAAACCGGAATGGGCGAAGCAGAAGATGGTCACGGGTTTGAAGGCAAACTTGATGCGTCTCAACTGTTGACTGACCCAGACGAAGCGGTTGAATTTGTAGAGCGCACGCAAGTCGATGCATTGGCTGTCGCGATCGGCACTAGCCACGGTGCGTACAAGTTCACTCGCCAACCCACGGGCGAAATCTTGGCCATCAGCCTGATCGCTGAAATCCACAAGCGCTTGCCTAACACCCACTTGGTGATGCACGGTTCGTCGTCTGTTCCTCAAGACTTGATCGCGCTAATCAATGCGAAGGGCGGTGCGATTCCTGAAACCTACGGCGTCCCCGTGGAAGAAATCCAAAAGGGAATCAAAAACGGCGTTCGGAAGATCAACATCGACACCGATAACCGTTTAGCGATTACCGCTGCGGTGCGTGAAGCGTTGCTAGCCAAACCTGAAGAATTTGATCCTCGCCACTTCTTGAAGCCTTCGATTAAGTACATGCAAAAAGTGTGCTCCGATCGCTATCAAGAGTTCTGGTGTGCGGGTCAAGCAAGCAAGATCAAGCAAGTCAGCTTGGAAGAGTTTGCACGCAAGTATACCAAAGGTGAACTCAAGCAAGTCGCCGCTAAAGTGTAGGACGCAATACGTCTAGCCTATTAAGCGAGTCATAGATTAAAGAAAGGGGTGGGCTACGGCTTACCCCTTTTTGATCGAGTTATACTAGAAGAATAGAACGCGTCAGCACGCCTACAAAACCCTTGGCATACCCTTATGACTGTTGCAGCATATGAGTCTACCGTTCAACATCCAACGAATCAACAGACGCTCTACGATCGAGATTTTCATGCGTGGACCCACGAAATGGCTGAAGCGCTGCGATCGAGCCAGTGGGAGGGATTGGATGTTGGGAACTTAGTGGAAGAGATTGAGAGTTTGGGAAGACGAGAACGCTAGGAGTTAGAAAATCGATTGGCCGTTCTACTTGGGCATCTCCTGAAATGGCAATACCAAAGTACTGAGCGTAGCAATAGCTCGCGTGCAACTATCCGAGAACAACGTCGTCGGATTTCCAAGTTACTGATTGAAAGTCCAAGTCTCAAATCTTACCGTTCAACCGCTCTACTAGATGCGTATTTAAACGGTCTCGATCTCGCAATTCAAGAGACCAATCTACCCGATGAAACCTTTCCGCCGAAGTGCCCGTACGAGTTTGAACGAGCGATCGATCCTGATTTCTTTCCCGATTAGAGATCTAAGAAACTCAGGAGGACATCATAGCTATTTATGCCTATGGGGGAAGTAGACTACTTAAAATACGGATAATAACGACGATCGATCGTTGGATGAGGAGTAAAACACCATGGCTTATAGCGATTTTACATTAGCGCGGTTGAAGAGTGAGTTAGGGATTACGGTGATAGAAGGGGTGAGCTTGTTTGGAGACGTGGCTGGAATGGAGGCGTCACCTTATTTACAAGAGGGGTTGAAACGCTGCGAACGATTTGTGACTCTCGTGAATACCGAAAAAGTCCGATCGGAATTTTTGATCGCGCCGATTTTGGGTGAAATCTTAGAACGATCGAATCAGCCCTCAAGTTTATTCTCAGGAACCGATTTTAATGTAGACCCTGCGCAGGGTTTGGTCGGTTTTTGTGATTTCATTCTGAGTCAGTCAGCGGAACAGGTGGATATTGTCGCCCCAGTGATCACAATAGTGGAGGCTAAAAATGAAAGTATTCGCAGTGGATTGGGGCAATGTATTGCTGAAATGGTCGCAGCTCAGCTATTCAACGAACAGAAAGGACAGCTCATTCCGACTATTTATGGCGCGGTGACAACGGGTAGTTTGTGGCGGTTCTTGACGTTAGAGGGGACGATCGCACATATTGATAGACCTGAGTATTTTATTGGGAACCTAGATAAGATTTTAGGAATTTTGATGCTGCCCTTTCAGGATGGTTAGGTGCAAATAGCCTTATCTATTCCGCCAAATCGCGTCCGAAACTCGCATGACGTCAGCCATTTCTGCAACATCATGCACCCGTAAGATATCGGCTCCATGAGCGATCGCCGCCGCACAAGTCGCTGCCGTTCCCCAGATGCGCTTCGTTGAGTCGGATTGATTCAGAATGTTACCGATGAAGCTCTTTCGGGATGTTCCGATTAAAATTGGCACGTTGAGAACGTTGAATCTTTCTATATTTCGCAGCAATTCTAAACTCTGTTCTCCAGTCTTCGCAAAGCCGATTCCAGGGTCAATGATAAGGCGATCAGAACAAATCCCAGCGACGATCGCAGCAGCCATTCGATCGCGCAGAAATTCAATGATTTCACCCGTCAGGTCCTCATAGTCCGTCAACTGTTGCATCGTCTTAGGTGTGCCCCGAAGGTGCATCAAAACGATCGGCACCCCAAGTTTTGCGACCGTTGCTAACATTTGCCCATCAAACGTTGCGCCAGAGACGTCGTTAATCATATCGGCCCCGGCTTCAACCGCCAGCTTTGCCACCAGCGCCTTTGTTGTATCGATCGAAACAGCAATGCGATCGAAGCTCGGATCTTTTCGGAGTGCGGTAACGATCGGAATCACCCGATGGAGTTCCTGTTCTAGCGTCACCTCTTCAGCGTTGGGTTTTGTAGACTGTCCGCCGATGTCTAGAATATCTGCGCCGTCATTCATCATCTGTCTCGCCTGAGCGATCGCAGCAGCCACGTTATCGTACAGTCCCCCATCACTAAAACTATCCGGAGTCACGTTCAAAATACCCATGAGATAAGTGCGCGATCGCCAATCAAACGTATAACTGCGGTTTTGATGGTGAAGCTGCATAGGGATTAGGGAAGTCGTAAAGCGTTTAATATCTATTCTAAATCACCGACGCCTGTCGCGCTCCATATCCCATACTGCTTTCTTCCGACACCACTGCTCCGATCGATCGGGATGGTCTACCCGAATTCCTTCCACCAAACGTTGGGCTAATCGATAATCACTACCGCAGAGTTTTTCCAGTTTAGATTTGATTTGGCGGGTTACGGTGGACGATCGCTTGGGTGTCTCGGTACTAACCTGGTCGGGAACGGGTTGGTAAGGCTGGTCGGTGGGACGAACATTGGTTTTGGGTCAGCTTCCTTTCGCTGGTGCTCCTTTTTAATTCGGTTACGATCAGCTTGCATTTCCTGTTGGCGTCGCTTGAAGTCGCGATTTTTCAGCTTGCTTCTCTGCGTTTTGTTTATGCTGCATAACGTTCTGCTGTACAACGCGTAAAAGATCTTGTTCAGCCTTTAATTTAATGTCTCGATCGCGTTTTCCGAACCAACTTAATGATTCCCTGACGGCACATCTTAGAACCATTACTCTCGCTGATTCAAGATACCTGCTAGGACTGCGGCGAGATCGGCTAGCATCTCAGGATCGCGGATGGAAAAGAGACCGATGTCTTGGTAAATCACGTTTTCGATCGGATCGAGCATCCCAAAACTCCACGCTTCTCCAATCGTTACCGCACCATAAAAGTAGCGCTGCTCTTGGACTTTTGACCATGCAATTAACTCGACAGCCATTTGGACAAAGCCTCGATCGAGATCGTCTCGTTTTGCTTCGATAACCAGAAGAGATTGCTTCATTTTTGGAACCCGAATCAGATAGTCTAAATTCCCTTTTAGCCAGTTGTTTACATTCAGCGCATATTCAATTCGTAACTGCGCATCACACAGATCGATTAACTCCATCAAAATCGGAGCAACCAGCATTTCCCGTCGTGCCGTTTCGCTACTGAGACTTACCCTAGGCAGCATTCGGCGGATGCGACGATCGAGGGCAGGTAACATAAGATCCAAACCCTCGTACGATCGGGGAAACTCCAGATTCACTCGTTCTAATCGAAATCCAAACTCGGCAAAAATCTCCTCAGCTTCATAACTCATCTCAAAGTAAGAGCTAAAACTATAGGATTGATCGTCCTTTAGAATTTTGCCGAGTTGCATGACACATTGCTCCCATTCAATTCACGCTATAGCGATCGATAGACGCGGTAGTTAATGTTCGGGAAGATGTTGTCGATTTCCTCGACTTTCTCTAACCAGCCAGAGTCTACTTTGCCTTCTTTGAGATCGTCATGTATTTTATGGAACCGCTGTAAGTGAGACTTGGTGCGGCGGATGGCATAGGGCACCATGGTCCCAGTGCGCATGATGAACGCCCAGTCAGAGGATTGGGCCAAGAGCAGTTCTCGCGCCGCTTGGTTGAGCGCCTTCCATTCCAGTTCGTCAGCAGGTTCCATGCGGGACAGGTCGATCATTCGTTCAGTAGCCTTGTGGAGGTGCGGATAAATCCAGGCGTTCGTTTCATTGAGCCAGTACTCATGAAAGCCCTTATAACCCCAGCTCGATTGGGATGGCCGTACAACCTGCTGATGAGGGTTGTCACGCAGGTAGTCGGCCAGGTGAGTGACGTCGTAGCTATCTTGATCAAACCAAGATTTGCGCAGGAAGTAGTCGATGAACCACGGACCTTCGTACCACCAGTGACCAAAGAGTTCGGCGTCGTAGGGAGAAACCACGATCGGCTTTCGCCCCATAACGCCGCTGAGATGACTGACCTGTTCCTTGCGGTTGAGCATGAAATTTTCGGCATGAATCGCCGCTTTTTCCTTTGCCCAGTAGGGATCGTAGAGCGCTTTGTCGCTGGAACCCACGGTTTTTCCGGTAATTCGGTGATACTTTATTCCGACGTTTTTGCGCTGGCCGTTGGGCATAATGTACGGCTTGATGTACTCGTACTCCGCATCCCATCCGAGATCGCGGTAAAACTCACGGTACTCCGCTGCTCCCGGATAGCCAACTTCTGAAGACCAGACCTGCTGGGACGATTCTTGATCGCGGCCAAAGGCTGCAACGCCTGATTCGGTGAAAATTGGGGCGTAGGTGCCAAATTTAGGGCGAGGGCGACCGTAGAGGATGCCATGGCCGTCTGTGAGGAAGTAGCGCATCCCGGCATCGGCAACCATGCGCTCCAAGCCTTCGTAATAGGCGCATTCCGGAAGCCAGATGCCATTAGGGGCGCGACCAAAGGTGTCTTCGTAGTGTTCGGCGGCGACTTTGAGCTGTGCCCAGACGGCTTGGGGATACATTTTCATCAGCGGGAGATAGCCGTGAGTGGCTCCGCAGGTGATGATTTCGAGGTTGTTGGAGTCTAAAAACCGCTTGAATGCGCCGATTAGGTTCCGATCGTGCTTTTCCCAGGTTTGACGAACTTTACTAAATTCTTCGACATAGTACTCAGCCAAGTACTTCATGTGGCCGTTATGACGATGCCGATCGACCTCTATTTCGGCCAGCTCTTCTAGGGCTGAGAGGTGATCATCATAGCGATCTTGCAGCAAAGGATCCATCAGCATTGACACCAATGGCGGCGTCATACTCATGGTGATTTTAAAATCTACGCCATCGCGCTTTAATCCTTCAAAGACTTGAAGCAAGGGAATATAGGTTTCTGTAATTGCCTCATATAACCACTCTTCTTCGAGCACGAAGTCACTTTCTGGATGCCGCACGAATGGCAAGTGAGCGTGCAGGACTAAAGCGACGTATCCATTGCTCATAAAAATCCTCTTCCAAGCCTATGTGTAGATCAGTCTTTCAGACATGAATCGTATTGCATTGTAGATCATAAGCTCCCCCAAAAAGGTAACAAAAATCGCAGATTCGACGCGGTAGAAACTTCGCAAAATGTTACAAATCTTCGTGTATTTTTAGGCTGTTACGGCTTGGAGAGACGCGTCATTTGAGGAATGAACTCAGGCTGGTTTGTGCGGGGGTTCGATCGTAAGGTAACGAGCTGAATGGCTTCCTGGGGATCGCCCGTTTCGGTGAAGCGAATGGGACCCACAGATCCCGCGACTTGGAACTGGGGACTCGCCAAGGTCGATCGGATTTGGTCAGCGCATGGCGGTGGTCGCCGCGATCGTCCAGGGTTTAGCGCGTAATTTTTTTAGGGGTTCGGGTTGAGTAAATCCTGAAGCACCTCCCGAGCACTAGTGTAGCGGTTTGACGATTGGTACCGGGTCATACAATCCAAAATGGCGATCAATTCAGGCCGAGCAGTGACTTGGTTTTTCCAGAGCAAATCACCACTGCGGGGGTCGGCCTCTAGAAAAGTGGGATGCGTCCCCGTCAGACATTGAATGGCGATCATGCCCAGCGAGTACAAATTGCTATTAAACTGCGGACGACCGAGACATTGCTCACTAGCGGCTCTTCCAAAAACTCAAGGGTCGCCGTTTCGCTTAGCGCTGTGCCCTCGGGGATTTCATGGGCGATCGGCGGCAACATAGGTGCGTCCAAAGCCCCCGGATCCTAAGACTTCCAAAACCTCATATCGTCCGCCTAGGTGCTGATGGAGGAGCCTGTCCTGACCGGGTTTGTCACCGAGTCTGTCATCAATAGTCATGAGTCACCAGCGTGAACAGCATTGATTCAACAATACTTTCTCTAGAACTTAGTTATCCTGTGAATGAGATTGAGATTTCCCTAAATTTTACGGAGATTTAACGGAGAATTCGCCCAAAGCTTATATGAATTTTGGTAATCTTACTCTATGAACCCGTCAACTCCATCCTGCCGATCGCCCCAGTCTTGCATTGGCTCGCTGTGTCTTTACGATGTCCAACTGCCCAGTACGACCTTAGCGCGTGAGGTTGTGCTGAGATTTCAGGCACAATCCCATTTGCCAGGAGTCCTATTAGTGAGCGGATCACAACTCGTGGGAGTTCTTTCTAGGCAGGTTTTTTTTGAACAGAGCTGTTTGGCGGCGGGTCCCTTAGGCTGGGAGCAACCGATCGAAGATCTTATGCCGTCCCACGGTGAACCGCCGTTGGTGGTTGGCGATCGCACGCCCATCTTAGAAGTGGCGGCCCAAATCCGTCAGCGGCCTAGCAAGGTGGCCTTTGATCCGATCGCGGTTACATTCCGCGATGGCAGTCTGCGGATGGTGGATGCGCGGGATGTGCTAATGGCTCAGTCAGAGATCGGAGGGTCTCCAGAACAACAAATCATTGAATACGATCTTGCCTTAGCGAATCTTCAAAGCCGCCTCGACGAGCAGGCGATCGTCCTAGAAGATGCTCAGCAAATGGTGACTGTGCGCAACCTCACGCTCCAAAACCAGCAGCATCACCTTGAACGCCAACAGTATGAAATTTTCACTCGGACCGAAGAGTGCCAAAACCTTCGACACCGTCTGACGACGCTTCAAACACTTCTAGAGTCTCAAGCGCGAGATTTATTTCAGCAGTGTCTTTCATCAGTAAGTGAAGTTGCAGGCGAAACGGATCATCTGATCAGCAGTGATATTAGTCTAGCGAAGGATCTTGAAGTGATCGGAACACTATCGGATCTCGTCAAGCAAGTGGGCCAAAAGGCGCTGCATCTTCAGCTTCATTCATCGATCGCCGCTAGTAAGTCTCCTCAATCTGATTATCTAACGGCCTTCAGTCCGGTCACTGAAGACATGCGTCGGTTGATTGCTCTAACGAGTGATGCGGATCAGCGGGTTGGCGGCAGCATTCGCCACATCAAAGGCAGCATTGCCGAACTCGCTGCGATTGCCCAAACGATCGCCCACGCCACCCAGTCCTTCATTCAAACCATTACGGCAATTAACGATCTCTTTGCCGACATGGAAAATCTCACCGACCCCACCCTTCCCCACGAAGCCTTACTAACTGAGGTTCAGAAAAAAGGGATGCAAATGGTCCGATCGAGAATGCGCAAAGTCGAACGCGCCGGAGGCGAACTCTCGACGCTGTACGACTCTAAGGAATCCTACGGTTTGCGGGTGATGTTGAGAAGCTTAGAACAGAGTTTGCAGCGATCGCTTAGATAAGAAATGACGATTACGGGCGTTACAATGATAATGGCGATCGCTAGGAGCATTCTCATCCCATGCCTCAAACATTACAAGCCCGAGAAGTAAATCTGGACCAGCTTCAGGAAGATTTTGGATTAGTTCATCTAAGGGATCAAAAGCTTTTTGCGGAAGGGTCGATCGAGTTACCTAGCCTGACTGTTGCTGAAATGAAATTATTAGATGAAGTCAATGAGGAATTTTCGTATTTATCGACTAAAGATGCCTTAGAGCCGATCGTCAAAATGGTCATATTAGCCCCGCTTTTACGCATTGCAGGCTTTTTTCACACTCCGTTTAAGGTTACTGCGGAAAAGAAAGTGGAATTGATGACCGAAGATGAAGGCTTAGTGGTGCGTGGGTTGATTGATCTATTGGTTTTTTATAACCAAATTTGGATTGTGACGATTGAGGCAAAACGGACAGCTTATTCCCTCAAGCTGGCGTTTCCACAAGTATTGACTTGTATGTTAACTAGTCCAAATACACAGCCGATGGTCTCAGGACTCGTCACCAATGGCAGTGAGTTTCGGTTTATTCAATTGCACAAAAGTGAGAAATTAGAAGAGAAACCGAGTTATGTGATGTCGGATTTGTTGTCGATCGATCGGGGTGACGATTTTTACCGAGTTGCACAGATTTTAAAATACTTGGGACAACAGGTGTAATTGCCCCAAATACTATCACCTTCAACTGCTGCTAGCTGCTAGTGCTAAAAAAATGTTAGAACGTGAAGGTCGTCCGAACGACAGGTACAAACACCGTGTTGTTTTGTCTAAATCCTTCGGGATTAAACACTACAAAGGCCCCAGGCGTAATGCTGATGTTATCGGTGATGCGAAGGTTCAGATACCCTTCCAAGTGAAAGGGCGTTGCTGTTTCTGGATCGATACCTCGTCCTCCCGTAGAGATTCGGTTGAGGGGCTGCCCAAACAAAATCCCCGCCGATCCGCCTTTGGTAATCACATCTTTAACGTGAATGCCTGCGATCCAACTGAGAAAATTGGTGGAGGCATTCACATTGACCAAATTACTGGCAATATAGGTGGCCGACCCGGCTAGGGTGATGGTAGGTGAAATGCGGAACGCAGCCGACAGTCCCAGAGTATCCACGTTGATTCCTTGGTTCGCCACCGCACCTAGAATGTTACCGCCTGCTGCCAACTCTGCACCAGTGGGCTGAAAGACTACGGCGGCAACATCTGCCGTGGATAGCCCCGTTCCCAAAATATTGATTTGGTGATAGCTATGGGCATAGTTGAGGGCGATGTCTAATTGCTTAGTCGGTTTGATCGTGAGTTGGGCCGCAGCGATGTAACTACCCCCACCGACTCCAGCTCCCAAGGGGGTTCCTGGAAATCCCAAATTGTTGGGCAATGCCGCATTAACGCTGCCATATAAGGCCCGCAGGTCGATCGCGTCAGAGATATTCCAAATAACCCCACCTGCTGACGCCAACCCAGTTTGGGAGGTGCCACCGGATAGGCGATGGGAGGCGGGCAACGTACCGAACCGAGACAGTGCGCCTTGTCCTTCACTGGCAAAGGGCAAAATTGCGGGGAACGCATCCGATACTTCGGCGCTGGTCCCCGCAAACAACGTCACCTTTTTGGCAACCGGGAAAATGTAGAGAAGCTTGTAAAGACTGACGGAATTGTTGCCGCCCGACGCAGCTAGGGTTTGAGGATTGACCGTCGGAAACTGAGGCTCGTAGCCAAGACGGACGTTGCTGGCATTCCCAAATACCGCATCTCCATAGCCCAATGTGCCTGCAATGCTGCTTCCACCTGGAAAAACAGGGCTGGGTCCACCGCCAAAGTTGTGCGCCTGGAGTCCAGTAATCAGTAAGTCTTTACCGGTAAAACTGGTGTTCAGATTGAGCCGCACTCGGTTGTTGAAAACGATGTTTGCATCTCGTCCCGCCGCAGGAGAAACTGGAAGTCCTGTACCGTTGCCTAGAATATTCGTATTGGTGTTGTTGAGAAATCCTGCATTGCCTCCACCGTAGGCACCATAGGCTGTTGCAACACTAAAGATTGCTTCCCCAGATAGCTTGGTGGTGGTGGAGAACTGCTGTTTTGCCAGCGTTGCGGTCTTGCTCTCAAGTCCATCCACTCGACCCCGCAGAGTAGCGAGTTCGGCGCTGAATTGTTCTTGCAGTTTACGGATTGTAGCGAGATCTTCTTTCTTCGCGCTATCCGCTGTCGATGCGGCAATTAAGTCATTGATGCGGTCCATACAGGCATTCAACCCGGCGGCAAACTCGTAGCGGGTGATGGCTCGGTTACCGCGATAGGTTTTGTCAGGATAGCCTGCAATGCAGCCATAGCGCTCAACGAGGGATTGCAATGCCTGAAATGCCCAGTCGGTGGGTTTGACATCTGAAAGCTGGGAGACTGATGTAACCTGTGCTGTTGAGTTACTAGTTTCTAGGTCATCCGGCGCTGGCTGTGCTGTTGGCTGTGCGATCGTTGACACAGAGACTGGGGAAGCATCTGGCTTAGCTAAGGTCGAGCTGGCTTGGGCTGTTGCTGGGGTTACAATTTGCGCTGCACCTGCTAGGAAACATAGCACAGCGGCATTTCTGCCTGACCCAGAATTAGTAAACCATTGCACAAATCCTTTGACGAACAGGGGGGCATTAGACTTCACGATCGATCCTCAAATATTTTTTGATTACCCAAACCCTCCCAAACCCTGTACAAAAAGCTCGGGGCCAACACGGAGTGAAATGAATCATTACGCTGGACAATCGCGCAAAACATTCAGCCCATAGTGTGTTGTATGAATTTCTAAAGTCATATTCGCACCGTTAGAGACGATCGCGCTCAATAAAAAAGTAATGCATTACCTAGGATTTTATCTATGAAGCATTTTGGATCAAGCTGTTCTCCTTGTTTCGATCGACTGAGATATCCATTGGCAATGGTGCATGACGGCTGGTCGAGCGTTTCCATTGCAGTAGTTCAGGGTTATCTTTGCTTGAAAGCTACGACGACTGACAACATTCATTGCGTCCGACTCAATCGTATGAACCAATAAGTCAGGCTGTCTAGCAGTCTCATAGGGCAATCTCACTTCAATTTGATGGCCGATCGCCAAGAGTTTTCGAGCTATTCTCTAAGTCACTCAACAGAAAGACTAACATCATCGCAATGTTGGAATTCAAAGGATTTTCAGCACCCATTTCAACTAAGACTTCATCTCCAAATTCATAGCGGATATCTGTCCCGTTGTCATAGTCTAGATACTCCCTAAGCGTCATTCTTCGTCAGTCAGTTGCGACTGTCATGGGTATCGCCTTTCCTCAGAGATCGTGGTTTACACTCACGATACTTCCTGCAAAATCTCCTTTCGTACATTTGAAGCTGAAAAGCGGTATTGCTAGCGCCTACTGTCAAGAGGCTAGCGAGTCTCCAGCATCGCCGGATTGACTTTTCTTCAGAGCTTGAGACTTTGTGAGAGCCGATCGATCGCAGTTAGTCAAGATCCTTCCCAGATTCGCAATCCTGCGCTATATTGTGTGCCAATAGGAACCTTCACACTATCTGTAGCGCAATTCACCCATGGTCCAAGATATTCAACGCGTCCGCCCAGTCGAAACCACCTCAGCCCAAGCCAATGGTCAGTTTCCCTCGTCTGCCCCAGCCGCTAACCCTGTTTTCTACCGCACCTACAGTCGCAAGCTGACGGGAACGCGTCGGGAATCTTGGAGCGAAGTGACGCGTCGCACGTTGGGCGGTTTGGCTGAACTGGGCAAGTTTACAGAGGACGAAAAAGCGATCGTTAATCAGATGCAGCAGGAACTCAAATGTCTGCCGTCAGGGCGGTGGCTTTGGGTGGGCGGAACTGAGTGGATTAAGAAGCCTGAGAATTTTAATGGCGCTTACAATTGCACTAGCACAAATGTGATTGACTGGGCGGCCTTTGGGTTGATGATGGACTTGGCGATGATGGGCTGCGGGACGGGAGCCATTATTGAGCCGAAATACACCAATAGATTGCCTGCGATTCGCAATGTCTTGACTGTAAAAATGGGCTGGGGCATCGGAACAGTTCCGGAAAACGATCGCATTGAGACAACCGAAGTCAACATTAATGGCAACGCCGTCGAAATCATTGCAGGAGACAGCCGTCGCGGGTGGGTAGATTCTTACCAGGCATTGCTGGAAATGTCTACTGATGAGCGCTTTGATGGTCCGGTGACGATTACGATTGATCTTGGAAATATTCGTCCCGCAGGTGAGAAGCTAAAAGGCTTTGGCGGTGTTGCGAATCCGATTAAGTTACCGAATTTGTACGATCGATGCGCTCAGATTTTGAACAAGGCGATCGGTCGTCAGATGACGCCTGTGGAATGCTGTTTGCTCATTGATGAAGCCGCTGCCTGTGTCGTGGCTGGAAATATTAGGCGTAGCGCAGGGATGAGGCAGGGCAACAGTGCAGATACAAAATTTGCAATGGCAAAGGATGATCTGTGGCAACAGGCCGATAATGGGAATTGGCGCATCGATCCTGAGCGCGATGCGTTCCGGATGGCCAACCACACGCGGGTTTATCATCACAAGCCGACGAAGCAAGAAGTGCTCGATGCGGTGCGGAAACAGTTTTATTCTGGAGAAGGAGCCATTCAGTATGCCCCTGAAGCGATCGCCCGATCGAGCGCTGACTTACTAAAAACCCGCGATCAAAAAATCGAGTTCATTAATGCCTACGAATCTAGTAAAGGGGCTGAATTTCTACTCAGTCTAAAGCCTGAAATGGATGTAGCAGAAGTCGAACACCGCCTTGGACGCTACGGTTTAAATCCATGCGGTGAGATTATTGGAGAAGATTTTCATTGCAACCTTTCGGAGATTCATCTGAATCAAATTGATCCCAAAGATTTGAAGGCGCAGGAAGATGCATTTACAGCAGGTGGATTAACAGTTGCCGCATTGCTCAATCATCAATTCACCGAACCGCGTTATCAAAAGTCCCGATTGCTCGATCCGATCGTAGGCGTTTCGTTCACCGGGCTATTTGACTTCTTCGTGCAAGCCTTCGGGACTGAATGGCTGAACTGGTGGGAAGCAGGCCGTCCGAACACCATGCGTGGACTGGAATTCAAAGCCAAAGAACAAGAATATCTCTCCACCTGGAAAGCAACCGTCCACAAAGTCGTCGCCGAATACTGCACCAAGCATGGCATCAAGCCCCCCAACCGCTGTACCACCGTCCAACCTGCCGGAACCAAGAGCCTCCTCACAGGCGCGTCCTCCGGCTGGCATCCGCCCAAGGCCCAACGGTTTATCCGTCGGATTACCTTTGGCAAAAATGATCCCGTGGCATTAGCTTGCTTAGATTATGGTTACAGCATTGTTCCATCGCAGTCTGACAAAGATGAACAGGGGAACTTGCTCACCGATGCCTTTGATCCACGTTGTACTGAATGGCTAGTCGAAATTCCAGTCGAAGTTCCTTGGGCCAATATTCCGGGCGCGGATGAAGTGTCTATTGAACTGTTCTCAGCAACGGCGCAGTTTGATTTCTACATGCAAGTGCAGAAGTATTACACCGCGCACAATACCAGTGCGACGATCGAACTTCGTGAGGATGAAATCGATGCATTAGCTGATGTAATCTATGATTCTGTCGCCACTAATGACGGGTACATGAGTGCCGCATTGTTGGCCCGGTTTGATGCACCGTTTCCTCGGTTGCCGTTCGAGAAAATCGATCGATCGACCTACCTAAAGCTATCAGCCGAAGTCCTCGAACGACGGACAGTAGATGATTTCTACGGGGCATTAGCAAAGTATGATTCGGGTGAAGTCATCACCGAAGGCCCAGCGGGTTGTGATTCGGACAAATGTTTGTTTGAAGCTGCAAAGAAGTAGATTTAGATTCTAATGTTGATCTAAATAACGTGTTGGTCTGAATAACTACTATAGGATTGCAACTTCTAGTTTGTGAGCTGCAGTCCTATTTTATTTAAAATTTAGTCAATTCAAATACTCACCACACTTACCATCACTTTATCCACGCGGTTTCCGTCCATATCCATCACCTCAAATCGTAGATTTCCCCAAGTGAAATGATCAGCAGAAATCGGGATGCGTCCAAGATACATAACAACAAATCCACCGAGGGTATGATACGTTCCGCGATGTTCGCTTGGAAGTTCACGATCGTCTAGTTCTAAAATTTCTTTAAATTGATAAATCGGTAGCATTCCATCAAAAAGCCAAGAGCCATCTTCTCGCTGAATGGCTTGGGGTTCTTCTAGCTCTGCCGCTGAGGGCAAATCACCCACTAATGCCTGAAAAATGTCAGTCAGCGTGACCAAACCTTGAGTCACTCCATACTCATCCACTACAAAAGCCAATTGATTTCCGGTTTGTTGGAAGAGTTCTAAAACCTTCAGCGCACGCGTACTTTCAGGAACGAAAACTGGTTTTTTGAGTGATTTTGTCAGGTCTAATTGTTGACCATCTAATGTCTCCATCAATAGGTCATAGACTTTGACTAATCCCAGGAGATTGTCTAACCCATCTTGGCACACCGGAAACCGAGCATGAGCACCTTCTCGAAGCGTTCCAAGATTTTCTTCATAGGGATCGTCGATGTCCAGCCAAATAATATCGACACGCGGCGTCATAATTGCTGTAACGCGCCGATCGCCCAGTTGAAACACCCGTTTCATAATGTCTTCTTCCGCCTGTTCAAACATCCCCGCTTCAGTGCCCTGCTCAATCAGAACACGGATTTCTTCTTCTGTAATTTGAGGTTCTTCAGACGGACGAACGCCGAGAATTTTGAGGATCAAATCAGTCGATCGACTGAGGACATAAACCACAGGAGCCGTCATCTTGGCAATCACATTCATCGAACCCGCGATCGATCGGGCGATCGACTCGGGGGAGTTTAGGGCTAGACGTTTGGGAACCAGTTCTCCCAAAATCAAGGTCAAATACGTAACAATAATGACAGCGATTCCAAAGGCTAAAGCTTCGCTCTGCGGTCTAAACAGTGGAATACTTTCGATTAGAGGATGTAAGAATGTTGAAAACATCTTCTCGCCAAACGCCCCAGACACGATCGCAATGAGCGTAATTCCGATTTGAGCGGCGGCCAAAAAATTATTGGGATCGTTAGCGAGCTTGAGCGCCATACGCGCCCCCTTGTCCCCCTGATTTGCAGACTGCTGAAGCCGAACTTTCCGAGACGAGACGATCGCCAACTCCGACATCACAAACACACCACTCGATACAATCAGCAGCAGCAAAATCAGAAGGCTATTAAAAGGGAAGGACATTACCTAAAGAGAACTCGGTCGAGAACCCTGTGAAACAATTCCCTAGTGTATCCGACGTCGGTTAAAACTGCTCCATTGATGCCTTGATCCCTTGACTTATCAGACGCTGGAGAAGTTGACTGGCCTTCCCTTGGTCCCCGAAGGCTCCTGCTTGCATCACAGATCTGCCATTCGCCGTGGCCGTAAAGGCTCCCGGCACGATCGACAGCAAAGCCTCTGCACCGTCCATTTCGACAATAACCCGATAGCGAAGACTACTCGAATCTAGGGGTCTAGGCGCAGCGGCCTGAGGCCGTTTGCCCGATTTACGCCAGACGGGCACCGAGGAAAAGTCCCCGACGTTGCCGACTGGAATCGCGGAAGCCGGAACAGGTAGGGTATTGGCAGCGGAGTAGAGTTGGCTATTGGGTTGGCTGACAGAATTCCCGCGAGTGGGCAAGACCAAATTATTAAAGGTCATACTCGTTGGCATCGGCGCTTTAATGGTGGCTTGTTTCGGCATCGGCAACGATCGTCCGCCGCCCGAACCCGCCTGAACCGCGATCGGGACGCTTGCTATCAAAGGCAGAGCAGACGTTGAAAAAGCAGGTGGAATGACCGTCGGAACACCTATCGGCAGTGAAGTTGCGATCGGAAACGCGGCTGAGGGGATCGCTGTCGATCTTGCTGCGAAATTAGCTTTAGAGGCCGGAATAGGAATGGCCGTGACGCTAGACGATTCAGAGTCGGGACGGGTAAAGGTTAGTTCCTGACTCGTATTTTGAGTCAGTGCAGTCGTGGGCGCTGTCGTCGGTGCGATCGCAATCTGGACGGGCGCTTGGGTCGGCATTTGCACGGGCGTTTGAACAAAGGCTTGGACAGGTACTTGGACCCGCTGAGGTGATGCGGCGACAAAGCTCGCGTTGGCATCAAGACGCCCAGCCGTTCGGGTGAGCTGGTTGCCTGCTGACGGAATCACCTGCCGACTCGCCTTAGCATTCACGTCTAAATGGCCATTGTTTGCAAAGGTGTTGTTTCCTTGGTCTGCCGTGGTGCCGAGGTCCGGACGAGACTCGCCGATCGCCACCAAGCCATCGCGATCGTTGCCATCGATCACATTACTGCGCAAAACAGGCGCTGCATTGCCCTGGACCACAATGCCATCTTTATTTTGGGTGATGCGGTTGCCGATGATACGAGGGGCCGAGTTTTGGGCGATATTAATACCAAACCCCGTTTTCTCGAAAATATTATCCTTCAGCTCCGGACGTGAGGTTCCGTAGATGGTGATCCCGTTGGCTCCGTTGCTGTAGAAGTAATTGTTGCTGAGAATAGGGGCACTGTTGCCGACCATGGAAACCCCATCATGGCCGTTCCCCGTAAACGTACTATCGCTCACAACCGGACTGCTGGACTCAATCCAGAGACCGTAGCCTTGCGGGTTAGGATTTGAAACCGTAACGCCTTGGAGTCCAGCGCGGTTGGACCCGAGGATCGCGACCTGCTGACGGGCTGAGGTTTTACTCAGGAATAGCCCGGAGCCTTGAATAATAGTATTTTGACCTCGATCGCTGATTTCGCCTTGAAGGGTCACACCAGGCTTCATTTCTAGCGGAAAAACCTCGCCGCTTTGCTGAGTGTATGTGCCTGGAGCAAGCTTGACAATAGTGTTGGGATTGGCTTGGGCTAGCGCATGGGTAATGGTGCGAAAGGGCGCGGTTTCGCTGCCATTCCCGGCATTATTTCCCGTTTGGGCATTGACGTAAAGAACACTGTAGCTCTGCGCTTGGGCAAGAACGATCGGAGTCTCGGCCTGCGCGGGTAGAAGGGGACAGACGAGTCCTATGAACAGACTTAGAGGCAATCCACTAAAGCAAACACTAACTTTTTTTAAATTCACGGGCGATCGGTCCTACTCACGGCATATAGGATTGATTGAACTGTAGCTTACTGCAAGTTTTCTCAACTGATCAGATTAAATCCGGGCGATCTCCCGTTATTGTCACGTTCTTTACTTACACTTCACACTTCACACCATTACCTCGAACCTCACCCATGACATCATCCCCAACACCCCCGATCGCCCTCTATCGTCTGCTAGATGCCAATCTCAACCGTGCCCGTGAGGGTTTACGGGTCATTGAAGATTGGTGTCGGTTTGGGCTAAACCATCCTGACCTGAGTGCCCAATGCAAATCCATGCGGCAAACCCTAGGCCAATGGCACAAACCAGAGTTTCGCCGTGCGCGGGATACGGCAGGCGATGTAGGAACGGCGATTACGCATCCGCAAGAAGCCATTCGATCGGATATCAAAGCAGTCTTGCAAGCTAATCTGTGTCGGGTTGAAGAATCGCTCCGTGTTCTGGAAGAATATGGAAAGGTCTACGAGCCTTTTATGGGCGCAGTGATGAAACAATTGCGCTACCAAACCTACCAGCTCGACCACGCCATTATGAACCCGGTCCAATCTCGTCACGACAAGCTAAAAGCCGCCACGCTCTACCTCGTCACCAACCCATCCACGACCCTACTCGAAACAGTCGAAGCCGCTCTTCAAGGCGGACTCACGCTCGTTCAGTACCGCGACAAAGTGCAAGACGATGACATTCGCTACGATCGCGCCTTGGCCCTCAAAGCCCTATGTCATCGCTACGATGCACTGTTTATTGTCAACGATCGGATCGATCTAGCGATGGCGGTGGATGCGGACGGGGTGCATCTTGGGCAGCATGATTTGCCCTATGCCTTTGCGCGAAAAATGTTGGGACCGGACAAGATCATCGGACGATCGACTACGAATCCGGATGAGTTTGCGCTGGCGTTGGCGGATGAGCCGGATTACCTAGGCGTAGGTCCCGTCCATGAGACGCCGACGAAAGCAGGCAAGGCAGCAGCGGGCTATGAGTATGTGAAGTACGCAGCGGCGCACTGCGGAATTCCGTGGTTTGCGATCGGTGGAATTGATATGGATAATGTGAAGGCCGTCGTTGAGGCGGGGGCGAAGCGGGTCTCGGTCGTGCGAGCTATTATGGACGCCAAAGAACCAAAGCTGACGACGCAGTATTTGCTATCGCAGTTAGGCAATAAGAATTGAGAATTGAGAGTTTTGAAGAGGCCATATTGTGAGGATTTTGCGTCGATGAATAATTTCAATGTTCGTGTGAATGGGAATGAGGTGGAATGTGTGGCCGGGATGAGTTTATTGCAACTGTTTACGCAGCTTGGAATGAATCCGAAACTTGTAGCGATCGAGTACAACGGTGAGATTTTGCATCGGCAGTTTTGGCCTGAGACAGTTATAGCTCATGGGGACGTCTTGGAGGTGGTAACGATCGTAGGTGGAGGCTGATGAGTGTGCGCGGAAGATCTCGATCGAGAATTCCTTGTTTGGGTTTATGTTGCCATAGGGTTAATTATCCAATTTGATTCATGCTTATAAAGCTACTGATTCACGATCGTCCTTCTGAAGAATGTTCAACGGGATGAGGAAAGGGGCGATTCTCGTTCCGGGAGGCGTTGCCAACGGTCTGATCAAGCAGCTTGCAGAGTTTTTGGTTCTGGAATTAATTCGCCTTCGGAATGCCAAGCTTCGAGATACATCTCAATGACTTCTTCCCCATTCCGAATCGCTTCTTCGCGAGTTTTGCCATGGGTACAAGGCATGATGACTTTCTCTGTAAACTCGGGAATCGTTACGAGAAAAAGTTGATCTTCTTCCGACCATTGAGGCGTCATTGTGTATTGATTCATGAATCTTGATCCTCTCTTAATGCTTTCAATTCATTTAATAATGCAGCGAGTTGTTTTTCGAGCTAGGGATTACGTTTTTGTACTTACCCTCCTATTCCCCGCATTTAAATTTAATTGAGCGATTGTGGAAATTTGTCCGGAAGGAATGTCTGTACTCTAAATATTATGCAGATTTTAACAGTTTTAGGACGGCCATTTCGAGTTTGATTGAGACCGCCCATATTGACAAGTATAAAGAA
>ENA-OFCI01000201-OFCI01000201.1-metagenomes-genome-assembly--contig:-NODE-201-length-40439-cov-4.081146_pt1 | contig 40439 bp, 40 predicted proteins | sample MGYA00153391_OFCI01 | MGnify analysis MGYA00153391
GAAGCCCTTGACAGCCAAGCACCCTGGGCCAGCGCCTGCTTGTGCGCTTCGGAGCCCACCCAAAAAACGATCACGTCCCGATATCGCTCCCCGGCGACCGGGTCGATGGCGTTCCGGTGGGGGTCCCGCTTACGCCGCGCGTTCTCAATGAATATCGAGGTTGGCGTGTGGGTGGGACTGAGGGACCATCAGCGTGGTCAGGGAGCCGGCCCTCATGTTCGCGGGCGCGCGATCAGTGGTCCATAGCGGGGCGCAGCTCGCGCTATCGCAGAAACCCGCGTTCGGCCCAATGGCGAACGAGCACAATCAGGCAGGGGTGGAAGGTGTCGCTATCGAGTGCGTCCCAATCTGCGCGGTGATCTGGGACCGGAGGTGGATTGCTGAATTGAAGTAGAACCAGGTGAGGAAGGCCGCCTCGATGGCGCTCATGAAGTCATAGAACGTCAGCGCTAGTTCTCCAGTGGAAAGCTGGCCAATCACTAGCACGATGATTCCGAGGAGTATCCCGATGGCGTTGAGAATCCCCAAAACGATGGACGCCTTCGGCCGATTCGTCGCTCGCCACCAGGGGCGAGGGGGCACGATGTCTTCGCCAGGTCCTCGAAAGAGTCGGCAGGCACCCACGACGACCAAGAACCCGAGCACTAATTGGATCGAGCCCCGCATGGGTCCAGCGGGAAGCAGCGGAAGAAGAATCACGTTGGTGATCACAACATAGATCGCGATGCACCCCACGAAGTACAGGACTTTGTAGCCGGTTCGTCGGATGCGCATGGCCCGAGCGTAAGGGGTGCCGGCTTCTGCAATTTCCTACGCGTGGCACTACGTCGATTCTGTTCGTTTGAAACAACTGTGCTTCACCGCGGAACCTCAGGCGTGTCGATAGAGGTCCGGCTTGTGAACCCGCGCTCAGGGTCGGCGATCATCGCCGCTAACCTCGGCCTATGTCGGAGATTACTTATGTGGTTCGTCGAGCCCGTGTTGACGACGCGGAAGAAGTTTTTTCGCTCGTGAAGAATTTTCCTCCGGAGGCAATTGCAGACCGCCAAATATTTCAGGCCTCCTTTGCAGCGCTCGATGAGACTGCAGGAAGCGCGCTTTTCGTCGCGGAAAGTGGGAGCGGAACTGTCTTGGGGTACATTCTCGTCTCTTGCCATCCGTCCTTCCTCGCCAACGCTCCTGTTGCATGGGTGGAAGAAGTCATGGTCGCACATGCGTGGCGGCGCACAGGGATGGGGGAAGCGTTGATGACCGCTGCGGAGGACTGGGCAAATCGATGCGGCGCGGCATACGTTGCTCTAGCAAGTCGCCGATCCGCACCGTTTTATCTAGCGTTGGGGTATGAGGACACCGCTGCTTTTTTCAAGAAAGCGCTCAGATAACCAATTGGCTGATGGCGCTCACGAACATCATCCGATGTCGTGGTCCAGAGCTTTCTGTCAGCATTACCAGCACGCAATAATCGCCGAAATCTTGACTCAAAGCCTGCACGCCTTTGCGTGGAGAGTACTCCGATCCCAGACCTGCTCATGAGAACAAACTGCAGAATTAACCCGCTATTTGAACCAATGACGTGGATGGATTCTCTTGCCAACCTGCCGTGATGCTGCGGATCGTGGATCTCGATTCCCCGCTCGTCCGCCAGAAGGGTTCCGGAGAAACTTTCGGCCCTGATTCGCGCCCGATGGTGACCAACGACACACTTGCAGTCGAATGTTCGGCCGCCAGGTTGCGAACCAGACGTCGATTCCGGCGATCTCCCAACCACGGGAAAACGAGTGTCACCAGCAGGCTGAATTCTTTTTCGAGCGTCGAACGGGTGCCGTCGCAAAGTTCACAAGCTCGACGATAGTGTCCTGACTTCCCGCATGGCTCAATCGGTAATGCGTTCGCGTTCGGATTGCTCAAGATCTGCGCCGACAGCCGTTTACGTCGGCGCGCTCGGTCGTTGGGCGGACTAGCCCCCGCTCTTTCGCGATGGCCGTTCGGCTGCTGGCCGGTAGTGGGTGCGCGCGGTGTCGCGCATTTCTTCTGTGACCACTGCTCCGGGTGTTGCCGAAGCCTGGATGAAGAGTTCAGAAACCCAATCGAGGGGATGAGGAGCACGAGCACGAGCATGATGGCCGCAGGCAGGTCAGGCGTGAGCCCCCGGTGCGGCCAGAAGTCGTGAATGGCGCCGTATCCTCCGAGCAGCTATTGCGAACCAAACCAGAACCCAGCCTTCGGCCTGCCCGTCCACCGCCACCATGGCCGGGGCGGACCCGAAGGTTCAAGGTAGCCGCGGAAGATACGGACTCCGAGCAATGTGCACGTGAGGTTGATGAGCAAGCCGATCGCCGCGTACTGCCAGGATCGCTCGTGCAGTAGCCATGTCCTCAGTGCGAGGAAGAACAGCGCCAAGGTCACAGACCCAAGAACGATGTACGGTACGTTTGCCGGACTGTGGTGATTTGCCAGGTCAGCTTCACGCGACGAGCCTAGGGGTGGGTGACCCGTGGGCCGACTGAGTTCAAAGCGAGTTGATCCGCTTGGACCCCTAAAGTGTTGTCCATTTGACCCCGGCTTACGAACGGTCAGCACCCCGTTACGAAGCAATGCTCATAACCCCGTGGCCTGGACCCGTTCTCGACTCACCCGGAAAACGGACCTTCGTCTTTGCCGGATCACACGCCCCAGGTCACAAAGGGCGAGACACCTGCTTCACCCAGTTAGGGCATCCACTCGATCATCGGCGCACCGGCACGCACGTAAAGCGGATGCCGGGGGCAGCCACTCTTCGTGACGCCCAACGCGTGGAGGCTCGGCAGCAGCGCCCGCGCCCGGGTCACGCGGGCCGGGTCGGCGTTCGTGCCCCACCCCGCGACGACGGTACCGGTGGCGCCGGCAAGCACGCGATCGTTATCCGGTCCCACCGGGTCAGTCGCGGCCATCATTATTTTCGGGTCCTTGGTGCGGAACGCATACAGGTTGAGGATCACCATGCCGCCGTACCCCTCGCGCTTCGCGAAACCGACGCACCGACGCAGTGTCGGATCGAGTTGCACCGCGTCGGCGGTGCTCGGGTTGAGCAGCACGAACGTGATCATCGGCAGCGCTGGGTCCCATACGCGGGTCAGCGTGTAGCGATACTCGCCACGAATGTCTGCGGTGGCGAAAATGAACTCGGGCATCCGGCCTCCTCCGGCCAGATCATATTGGCATGTGGCGGCTTCGGGTCAGGTGCTGGGCCGATCCTGTACGAACCCCGGTGCTCGTCAGCGAATCGCTCTGTGCGCTATGTCGCCGAACGTCCGGCACGCCCTCATGACTCTCAGATGATCCCCAGTCGCTCGAAGACCAGCGTTGCCTGGATGCGGTCGCCGCCCCCGAGTCCCTTACTTCCGGAGGCTGACGTGGTGATGGTGTGCAGTCGATAGCCGAGGGCGGCTTGGCCGTTGATGGACTTTTCCAGCTCGGTGAGGTTGCCGGATCCAGTACCGAAAAACTTCTCCTTCAGCACCACCTGCAACACGACGTAGCTCTGCCCGTTTGGCACCGGCCGAGGTCGACCTCCCGCGACGGCCTCCGACTTGATGTGGTCGATCAGCGCGGCGGGGCTGTTCACCGGCACCTCCTCCTGCCAGACATCCGTCCACTGCTCGCCGTCCCACCGTCGCTGGCGACCCGAACCGTCGTCGTACCAACCCGCTGCTGCGTTCGCCACCATTGCCTCGTTTCAGTGATGCAGGTCGCGACGCGCCTGTACATGCGCTACAACGTATCAGCCGGTATCTCTGGCGGCGCCGATTGCCTCGGGGGTCGAGACCTAACCCATCTGCAACGGAACGGCCACGCTGCCGCTCTCAAAAGCTGTCAGGAATTACCCGGGTGAAATCAATTCGGCTTCACCGCTTCTTACGGGCACTCTGCTGTCTGAAAATCCCGTGGCAGCCCAGTCGCCCACAGTCCACGCAACGGGCCCGATCAGCTGAGCCACCATGCGCACCAGGACAAGGCGCACCGGTTCAACCTCCCACAGCGACGTCGACACGAACTGCTGCAACTACTAGTAACAGACCCCAAGTCGGCCACTCATCGGCTGCCTCGACATGCGCCCTCCACCAAGCATCACACCATGTAAATAGAAGTTGCCCGTGTTCCGCTGATCGGCTCGAGGAAGAGACGCGAACACGTCCTCGACGACCCCCTCCAACCCTGCCCTTGTCTCCCCAAGCTCATCGGCCCTCATTCCCGAAAATTAACAAGAGCGCAACTCGATCGACAGCCGGCACACCGTACCTAACCAAGTACTACTCGTGGTTCACGTCGCCGCGTGGCTCGATCGGGCGGAGCTCGGAGACGACAAACGGGCCGACCAACCACCCGTCTGAGATCACCCTAAAATCTCGCACATGATTTTGCTCGTTATGGTCCGCTAACGCTTGTTTGGTTGCCCACTCCTCATAAAGAACGAACCGTTCGGGAGCAGCCAGGTCGACGAAGACCGAGTACGCAATGCAGCCGTCGTCGTTGCGGCTGAGCCGCTGGAGACTTCCTAATGCTTCCTCAAGTTGTGTACTAAAACTCGGCTTTGCAGTGAAGACCGGCATCAAAATCACCGTTCCTCGACCAGGCTCTTGCTCGTCGATGCTCATCGTTCCCTCCGCTTCGGTATCACCAGATTCACGTCCCGATCAGGGGAACGTCAACCCAGACACCGGTTTCCCCGGACTCGATGATCGCGTCATCGATCAATGCAATCTGGTAGCCGTCGATGAAGTTCGGGCTCACCGTACCGCCTTCGACGATCGCCTTAAAGAAGTCGTGAGCTTCGATAATCTTCGTCTCGCCGTACCCAATACCGAGTGCCGGGATCGGCCAAAGCGCAGCTCCGTTGGGATGAGCGGGACCAGTGTAAATCGTCCGGAATCCGCGACGATCTGCCGGATCGTTCGCGAAGGAGACCTGAAGTTCGTCACGACGCTCATAGTTGAAGAGGATGCTCCCCTCAGTGCCATGGATCTCGAAGGTGATGAAGTTGTTTCGCCCGTGTGCATTGCGCGTGGCCTCAATCGAGCCCACCGCGCCATTCGAGAACCGGATCATAGTCATCACCTCATCGTCTACATCGACCGCCCCACGAGGACCTTCACCACCGGTAACGGTGCCGAGCGCATCTGCGCCACTAGCCTGAAGCGGACGTTCCGTGATGAAGGTCGACAAAAGAGCGTTCACCTGTGCGACATCTCCGACGAGGTAACGAGCCAGGTCGATGACGTGCGTGGCAATGTCACCCAGGGCGCCAGAACCGGCGATCTTCTTCTGGAATCGCCAAGACAACGGAGAGCTCGGGTCAGCACTCCAGTCCTGGAGATACGTTCCCCGGAAGTTCGTGATCCGGCCAATTGACCCTTCCTCGATGAACTTCTTTGCCAGAGCGACGGCTGGGGTGCGGCGGTAATTAAAAGCCACCATGTGGACGACCCCGGCATCCCTAACCGCCTCGTACATCGCCTTCGCCTCCTCGCTGGTGCGTGCGAGAGGCTTTTCGCTGATGATGTGCTTGCCGGCCTTCGCCGCAGCAATGGCGATTTCCGCATGTAGGTGATTAGGTGTGGCAATGTCGATGACATCAATTTCAGGGTCTTCGACGACCTCGCGCCAGTCGGCGGTGTACTTCTCAAAACCGAATCGACGTGACGCTTCTTCGGCCAGAGGCTCGGTGGCTTCGGCAATGGTCTTTCGCACCGGCATGGCGGGAGCCGGCCAAAAGAACATGGGCATTGCCGCGTAGGCCAAGGAATGGGCCTTGCCCATAAACCCGGCTCCGATAAGTCCAACGTTCAAATGTTCCATGATCTTTCTCTTTCTCTCGGATGCTGTGTTGATTGACGTCAGGTGCCGCGCTCAGACCGCGAGGAGCCGGTCGAGATAGGTCTTGGAGATCTCTGCCGCGCGACGCGGGTCTCCGTCGTAAGAATCGAGTTCAACCAGAAGCCAGCTGTCGTACCCGCTCTCCTGCACTGCCCTGATGATGTCTGGGAAGTCGAGGTCGCCCTCTCCGAGGGGGAGGAATTGAAATGGTTCGAGCCGAAAGTCTTTGAGATGAACGTGGCGAATCCGATCCGAGTGCGCGCGGATCACAGCCGCGGGATCGCCGCCACCGGCAGCGAGATGAGCCGTATCAGGGCAGAAGCCGATTCGGGTCAAGTCCATAATTTTCGAGATTTCATCAGGGTTTTCGACAATTGTTGTGAGGTGTGGATGGTAGCTTGCCGTCAGTCCAAAGCCCTCTGCGATGTCTGTGACGCGGTCAAGGCTTGCGCCGAGGCGCAAATAGTCGTCTTCACTGGTTCCGGCCGCGCGACGCGCTCCGCCGCCGACCACTAGGCGCTCGGCGCCAAACTGTGCCGCAAGTTCTGCCGCGCGCGTTATCCGGTGAAGTTCGTCGGGAAGGATATCGGCGTAGATGAAGTTCGCCCCGGTGTAGACGCTCACAAGCTCGACCTTCGCGTCAGCGAGAAGCTGGCGGAATTCGTCTGGTCGGTCCGCATATTGGACGACATTTCCGTCGAACATTTCGAGACCCTCGTACCCGGCCGCGCTAATGTCGCGAACCGCGGTCTCCATCGAGCCGTTCGTGCGATAGAAGAGATCTTTCACACTGGTGACACCGGTTGCGTCGCCAACGACGCCTCCCCAGGTGATCGTGCAGTAACCCAAACGCATCATTATTGCCTTTCTCTCGCGGCTACTACCGTCATCAGTTCGGGGACGGATACCCATTGATCCAGAGCAGCTGACCGGAGGACTGCGTCAGTGAGTTGCGCCGAACGTACTCCGTCTAGAAATGTGGGCAGTCCCTCAACCCAATCGCCCTCTATCGCGCGATAGGTGTCTTTAACGAACGCGGTGAAGGCATCCTGATAACCCTGCGGATGCCCGGAGGGCACGAGCGCATACCTGCGTGCCTCCGCGGCGGAGAGGGTCTCCGACCCCACCGTGATGGCGCGAGTCGAGTCGACTTCACCGATCCACAGGGTTTCCGGATGTTCTTGGTCGAAGCGAAAGGAAGCGTTTGTCCCGTCGAAGGAAAACGAAAGGCGATTCTTTCGACCGGGCGAGACTTGGCTGACAACAAGAGATCCCAGTGCACCCTTGTCAGTTTCGAAGGTAACGCTGGCACCGTCCTCTGTGTCGACCCGCGTCGAAACGCGGTCAGCAGTTCGAGCACCGAACGCGCGAGCCGTCTTCGCCATGATGCGGGTTATTCGGTGCCCGGTAACGAATTCCATAAGGTCACACCAATGCACCCCGATATCCCCAAAAGCCCGCGAAGCGCCGCCGAGCAAGGGATCAACCCGCCAATTTGTTGCCGTGGAATCGGCTAGCCAATCCTGAAGGTAGGAGCCGTGCAGCAGCCAGAGTGGGCCGGCTTCGCCTGAACGAATCCGCGATCGCGCTTCACGGACGGCGGGATAGAAGCGGTAGACGAACGGGACTGCAGCAATTCGCCCGAATTCGTGGGACAGCGCCGCGAGCTCGACTGCGTCCTCCAACGTTGTCGCAAGCGGCTTCTCGCAGACCACTGACTTCCCGGAGGCGATCACCTGTGCGGCAAAGTTGGCGTGGGTGGAATTCGGTGTGCAGATGTGGACGACGTCGATGTCATCGCGCGCGATCAGAGCTTCGGGCGAGGAGCTCGCCGTTTCCGCTCCGAACAGGTTGGCGGAGGCCTGCGCAGATTCGTGGCTTCGACTGGCGACAGAGGCAATAGTGCCACCGGACATCCTGATGGCATTTGCATGCACTGTTCCCATGAAGCCTGTTCCGATGATGCCGGCGCGGAGGCGGGGGGCGGGCTGCGCGATCATTTTCGACGCGCCAGGGCCACAGCCAGAATGATGATTGCACCGCGCACAATCTGCTGCTGACTACTCTCCAGACCGGCGAGTACCAGCCCGTTGTTGATCAGTCCGATGAGCAGGGCACCGAACATCGTGCCAATGACGGTGCCGCTTCCTCCGAAGAGGCTTGTTCCTCCCAGGATCACAGCGGCGATCGCGGAGAGTTCGTCGCCGTCTCCCCACTGGAACCTACCGGATTGCAGCCGACCTGCGTAGAGCATTCCGGCGATGCTTGCGATAACTCCCGACAGCAGGAGCACGGTGAATTTGATGCGCTTGGTATTAATTCCGGTGAAGTCCGCCGCTTTGCGGTTGCCGCCGGTGGCCAGCACCTGTCGCCCGAATTTGGTGCGCGCGAGCACGATTGTGCCAGCAGCAACGAACACGGCAGCCCAGATAACGAGGCTCGGTACCGGCCCGATATTGCCAGATCCGAATATGTTGTTGAAGGCTTCGCTGAGGATCGGTTGAGGAGCGGAGTTCGTGATCCATTGAGCGGTTCCTACGGCAACACCCAACATGCCCAGCGTGACCAGAAACGAGGGGATCCCTAAAAGGCTGACCAGTGTTCCATTGATCCCGCCCACGACAACCCCGACCACGAGTCCTGCCGCGATTCCGGGCACCACACCGAAGGCGGAGATCGTCATCGCCGTGACCACGCTCGAGAGGCCAGCGACGGAACCAACACTCAGGTCAATTTCGGCTGCAGAGATGACATAGGTCATCCCGACGGCGATGACCATGATGGTCGAGGTCTGCCGAAGGATATTCAAAAGGTTCGTCGTGGAGAGGAAGCCTTGGTCGCCAAGGAGGATCGCGAAGAAGATGAAGACGACGACAAAGCCGATGTAGATCACGTAGCGTCGCCAGTCAATTCCGGCCAGCGTGTTGGAGATAGTGCGCTTGGGCGCGGCGTCAATCGCCGACGCTGTGGTGGTGATGTTCATGGTTAGACCCCTTGGACTACGAGTTGGAGTGCTTCCTCATCAACGATCTCGTTGCGGGGAATGTCACTGATGACGGAACCGTCCCGAATAATCAGCACACGATCGCTGATTGCGAGAAGTTCGGGATATTCGGAGGAGATGATGATGACGCCCTTACCTTCGTCAGCGAGAGCGCGCACCCGATCGAGAATCTCGCTCTTGGTGCCGATGTCGACACCCGCAGTTGGCTCGTCGAGGATCAACACATCCGGATTCGTACCCAGCCATTTAGCCAGCACAACCTTCTGCTGATTCCCACCGGAGAGCAGACTGACCGCTCGGCCAGGATTATCAACCTTCACCGCAAACTGCTTAATAAGGGAATGCGCGAGCAGTTTGCCCTTTTCCGCGCTCAGGAAGGGACCCTTACCAATTTGGTCGAGCAGCGGCAACAGCAGGTTGTCACGGACAGAGTGTTCGAGAACGAGACCCTGGTCCCGGCGATCTTCGGGGATAAGCGCAAGTCCCGCGTTGATTGCGCGTTGGGGTGAAGACAATTTGACAACTTTGCCACGGATTAGTACTTCACCCTTGTCCACACGATCGATACCGAACAACGCTCGCGCCAACTCGGTCCTGCCGCTGCCCATGAGCCCAGCAAGTCCAATGATCTCACCGGCGTGCAGGGTGAAAGAGACGTCCTTAACGCGGTTGCCGGAGGTAAGGCCCCGCACTTCAAGAAGCGGTTTGGTGTCGACGTCTGCGGCCTTCCGGACGCGATACCTCAGCTGACCTTCGATCTTCTTTCCGACGATTCCCTCAATTATTTCTTCCGGTGTTATCGACGACAACGGTTCGGTGAAAAGCTTTCGGCCATCCCGAAGAACGGTAATCCGGTCGGCGATGCGATAGATCTCATCCATTCGGTGGGAGATGTAAATGATAGAAATACCACGTGTTTTGAGGCGCCCGATAAGCGCAAAAAGCGCCTCTGTCTCGTGTTTGGCGAGGCTTGCGGTGGGCTCGTCCATGATCAGTACGCGAGCGTTCTGCGCGAGTGCCTTGGCAATTTCTGTCAACTGCCAGTAAGCGGTTCCTAACCTTGCTACCTCGGCGCGGGGGTCCACGTCGACTTCCATGTTCGCAAAAACCTCGCTTGCACGGCGTCTGGCTTCGCCTTCATTAATTAGACCGGCTCCCGTGAGAAGCTCTGCATTGAGGAAGATATTCTGTGCGACAGTAAGGCTGGGAACAAGGCTGAACTCCTGAAACACCATTCCGATTCCGGCTGCCTTTGCCATTTGGATGGAGCCGATGTCTACAGACTCACCATCGACCAGAATCTCCCCTGAGTTTGGTTGGTAGACGCCTTGCAGAATTTTCATAAGGGTCGATTTGCCGGCACCGTTGCCGCCCGCGAGTGCATGAACCTCCCCGCTGCGGACATCGAAGTCGACGTCGGTGAGAACGCTCACCCCGTTGAAGCTTTTGGAGATGCCACGCATCTCGACTGCGTTGACCTTTGAGCTCATTTCGCACGACCTTTCGGGTGGGGTGCGGCGCGGGAAGGGCGCGCCGCACCTGTCGCTGACTACTTCTTGTAAGAGCTCGCGACATCAGCGGGCGGGTCTGCGTGGTAGACCTGCTTCCACGCGTCGAGCACGTTCGAGTGGTCCACCGGAAGCGCGGGGACTGCGACGTACGCGGGTACGGTCTTGCCGAGGAGCGCAAGCGCTCCAAGTCGTGCCTCAGTAATGCCCTGGTCGAATGGTCGCTGTGCTCCCAGCCCAACAACAAGCTGGTTTTTCGCGAGGGCAATCGCGACGTTCGTTCCGAGGTCTTCGGTAGCGATCTTCAGATCGGTGTTACCGGCAGCGCGAGCAGCGGCCATAATTCCTTCGGCCGGAACATCCCAGACCCCCCAGATACCTGCGAGGTCAGGGTGTTTTGTGAGCGTCGCACTTGCCGCCAACTGTGCTTGGCCCGCAAAGTCAGGGCCGGCAATTCCGGTCTCCTGCACGATCTTGATATCGGGGAACTCCTTCGCGATCGTTGCCTTGAAACCCTCGTAGCGTTGCTTGGTCACGAAGAAATCGGCCTGGTGGAAGACCACGCCGATCTTTCCCTTGCCACCGATTGCCTTCGCCATTTCGTAGGCCGAGACGACACCGTTGCCATAGTTGTCTGCCGAGACGACCGAGACGTAGTCTTTTCCGGCCGTCATGCCCTTGGGGACGTTGTCCATGAAGACCAGCTTGGTTCCGGCAGCGGCGACGGACTTAAAGGCAGCTTCCGTTGCGACCGGGTCAGTCGGAATCGAAACAATGAGGCTGGGCTTCTGGATCATGATGGTCTCAAGTTGCGACACCTGCTGATCTGGCTTGAAGTCCGCATCCGTGGTGGCGATAACTTTGATGCCGAGTTTGGCGAATTCGCTCTTCAGCCCCGCGATCTGGGCGGTTGCCCAGTCGTTTCCGCCGTAGTGCATGGCAATGGCCGCTGTTGCACCGAGCGACTTCACCTGATCGATCTCGGCAGCGGTCATGTCCGCGGACGATGCCGGCGATGCCGTTTCGCCGTTCGGACCCTTGCTCAGAACATCCCCTTTGACAATGTCTGCGAGAGCCTTCGTTGCTTTGATGACAGAGGCGTTCTGCGTGTCAGGACCTCCGGCGGCTGTAACGCCGGACGAGCTGCAACCGGTGACGGCTAGGAGCATTGCCCCCGCTGCTGCAATCAAAACGATTGATTTGTTCATAAATATTCTCCAATGAATATCGGGGACGCCCTCGGAAGGGTGTGTCGCTGATCGCCTCAAGCGAGACGCCGCGGAATCAGCTGCTGTCCGGATGATCACGATTGCTGGGACACGATCGCAAAGTCAGTATGTCACGTAATGGACGACTTTCGTCAAAAAAAACTAAAAGTCCATTAGTACTAGTATTTATGTCAACGCGGAAAGCGCTAAGACGAACAGCTCGGGCTATCCATGAGGGCGCGTCGAGCAGGAGGGGATCCGATGGCCAATGTGGTCGGGGCGGGCGGAGCCTATGAGTTATTGCAAGTTATACGCGACGGAATACCGCGAACCAGATCCCAGCTGGCAGCGATTTCGGGCATGTCGAGAACGACCGTGGGTCTGCGGGTCGATGCCCTCCGGGAACTCGGCCTCGTTGTACCTGTGTCGGATGCAACGTCTACGGGAGGGCGGCCCTCATCTCAGATTGCATTTCACCCTAGTGCGCGGGTAGTCGCTGCAGCTGACCTCGGCGCTACGCACGCGCGCATCGGAATCTGTGACCTCGCCGGCGTAGTCCTCGCCCGCGTCAGCACACCGCTGGATATCGCAGAGGGTCCCGAAAAGGTGCTCGCCTGTGTGCGAGCGCAGATTTTTGAGTTGCTTGAGCAAATTTGTCGCGCCCCAGTCGATCTGCTGGCCATCGGAATTGGTCTACCAGGTCCGGTCCAGCACAGTACGGGAAGACCGGCACGGCCGCCTCTGATGCCTGGCTGGGATGAGTTCGACGTCCCGGGCGAAATGCAAAAATACTTCTCGATCCCGGTACTCGTTGACAATGATGTGAATGTCATGGCCCTTGGCGAATATTGGAGTCGTCAGCCGGCCAGTGAGAATATGGTTTTCGTCAAGGTCGCCACCGGGATTGGCTCGGGGATCATCAGCGACGGGAGACTGCAGCGCGGCGCTGATGGAGCCGCCGGCGACATCGGTCATATTCCTTTAGCGCGCGGAGCTGGAGTTCTTTGCCGTTGCGGTAAGTCAGGGTGCGTAGAAGCGATCGCTGGTGCACCCGCTATCGCGGCTGGTCTTCACGCTGTCCGCCCAGATATCACCTCCGCAAATGATCTCATCGAGCGAGTACGGGCCGGAGATCTTGACGCGATTCACGCCGTGCGTCAAGCCGGCCGAGACATCGGCGAGGTCCTAAATACCTGCGTTAGCATCGTCAATCCTTCGGTCATCACGATCGGAGGATTGATGGCACAAGCTGGCGAGCATCTGCTGGCCGGGATTCGCGAAGTGGTCTACGGGAGTTCTACGCCACTAGCAACAGAGCATCTCGTGATCGAACAATCCAAAGCTGGCCCTGATGTAGGCCTGATCGGCGCGAGCATCCTGGCTATCGAGCACGCCCTCAGCCCAGAGCGCCTCGACTTAGAATTGGGAAACATAGACACAGAATTTGCACGTCACTTCCAGAGCAAGATATGACGTCTGCTTCAGCTCGCGGGCGGAGATGAGGCCTGCCGAGGTCATCACCCGAGCCGTCATCCTCAGTGCTTCTGATAGCCATCTCATGCACTGCGCGGGCCAACAAGCCGCCCCGAAGCTCATACCTGTCATCAGCGATACCGGGCCATCGGCCAGCTAAAACACACAAACCTGCTTGGTGTTCCCACCTGACGCATGATGGGCAGGATCGGAACCTCGATATCTGGGACGTGCAACTCTCGCCTGGACCTTCCCCGCTGTCCAAGTGGGCTTTCGTTGATCATCTCAAATGGCAACACCCGTACTTTGAACTCAACGGTTCCGCCGTTCCGTTCGGCCTACGAACGAGCCAGCGCGATGATTTCCGAAGCTACGCGCTCTGGGTCGATCAGCATGTGGAGGTGTCGGCCGTCCAGGGTTGCGACCGGCCATCCTTCGGCTTCGGCTCTGCTTTGTTCCTCCGCGTAGGTGCTACCGAAGGCGAGGTATCCGGATGGCGTTTCGTTCCATCCGGCTTCGATCTCAAGCTGTCCGAGTAGGAAACCGATCGGTAATGTCGGTTGTTTCGCCTCTATGAGTGATCGGGTGGCCGGGCTAGGGAAGAGAGCTGCAACGTCAGCTTCGTCGAACCATGTGGTCCAGGGAGGCACCATGCCGGATTCATTCGTCAGCGACTCAAGCGCAGCGACGAGAGCTGCGGGAACGATCCGCTGGGTACCCGATTCGACCGGGACCACAGCGTCCACGAATACAACTGAGGATATGTTCCGTGATGCGATGAGGGCAGGAATGAAACTGCCGGCATTGGAATGCGGGACCAAGATCACCGGGTAATCGGAGGGGACGGCCGCAGCGTACGCGATTGCGGCCTCCTGCGGAGTCGATGGGGCGAATCCCTCGTCCGGGGCAATGACTACATCCCACCCGAGCGTTCGCAGGTGACATGCGACTGGGTCCCAAGCTGCCGGTCCCAGCAGACAACTCGCCATGAGCACGATGACTGGCTTCTCTCCTGACTTTCCGGCTGAAGCCGAGAGATTCTGCATAATTACCTCCGTGGCTAAACGGTAGCGTCACAGCGAGAAGCGCACACGGTGTTCCCCTTTCGATGATCCCGCAAGACTTCCAATTGTCGGGTCCGCTCTGCACCCACATCTGTCAAAGATCGGCACTGGTCTGCGTTGGGTCGTTTGCGGTGGACACCCATCGGGGCCGAGCGGCACGATTGAGAGACATCAACGACGGGACAAGCCCGTGCACATCATCCGCATCACGACTGACCTCACAGTGCCCGACATCGAGGAGGCGAGGGCCTTCTACGCGGACTACCTCGGGCTCAAGGGGGAGGACATGGGCCTCGACTGGGTCACCCGCTTCGTCGTGCCCAACACCGGGGAGCACATCCAGCTCGTTTCGCGGGACGCGACATCGCCCGAGAACCCCCTGCTCAGCGTCAAGGTCGACGACGTCGATGACGCCTACGCGGAGGCCCGTCGCCGCGGCTACGAGGTTGTTCATCCCTTGACAACGGAGCCGTGGGGTATTCGCCGGTTCTTCGTCCGCGCCCCCGATGGGACGGCCCGCTGGGAGTTCGGCTCGCGAGACTCGGTGCACGGTTGGCCGTTGGGGTCAACTGTTACTCGACCGGTGTGGCAGATGCGCCCATGGCCGTGGTGGGAGCCTCGGAAGGTTCGGTGGGTTCACACACGGTGTTGACCTTGGCGGTGCTGGACTTGGCCCAGGACATTCGATTGCGCTCGGAAGTCGATTCGCTTCACCCTTCCACGATCGATTGTGAAGTCGAAGACTATTTTCGGTTCTCCGCGGTGGATCCAGGCGGCTGCTGGCCGATCCGCAACGTAGATGGGGAACGCGGCTTTGGCTGCGCCATTGAAGAACTTCGCCACCTGTTCAGCCCCCTCCAGGTGGTTCGGCGTTCCGAGGGCGACTGCGGCCTTGTCGCCTTCCACCACCACGTTGGGGGCGAGCAGTTCCAGCAAACGGGTGAAGTCACCATTTCGGGATGCGGCCAGGAACGCGTCGACAACTTGCCAATCGGCTTGCCTCCCAAAATTAGTAGACCGTGTCGCCGGCTGCGCTATTTTGCCTCGCGCCCTGGACGCCAGCTTGCGTGCGGCCGCCGGTGACCGCCCCAACATTTCCGCGATCGTGGAAAAGTCGAACCCGAAGCTGTCGTGCAACACAAACGAAACCCGCTCGGTTGGGGTCAACCGATCAAGCAAGATGTGAAGGGCGACACCAACCGTCTCAGCGAGAGCAATCTCCTCAGATGCGTCCGGTGCATTCTCAGCCAGGTCAACGTCCGCTTCCGGCACCGGGATGCGGGCCCGCAATCGGTCCAAGCACAATCGGGTGGTAACTGTCGTCAACCAGCCCGGAAGATTGTCGATGTCGCCGTCCGCCGCATCCATTCGCAGCCACGCGTTCTGGACGACATCCTCAGCTTCATGCGGGTCGCCGAGTACTCGCCCTGCGATCCGCAGCAACCGGGGCCTGTGCTGCTCGAACTCGGCGGTCTGGTCCACCGTGGTCCTCGTCTTCATCAGCCCGGTCGGACGGTCGAGGCTCAACTTAGTCCTCAGGAAGCGCGGCGAACGCTTTCTTTGCACCGGAGTACCAGTCCATCGACTGCTTCGGGTGTTTCCAACGGTTTTTCATGTCTTCACGCGCCTGCATGTGTGTGGCGTTACCGTCTGCGACCGCCTGCTTGAGGTGGCGGTCTTGGTCCTTAATTATTTGATCGGCTGTGACGGCATGAAGCTCGTGGTCACACGGGCCGCCCAGCTGTCGGCATGTCATTGTTTTCATTAGTGAGCTTCCCGTTCGTTTGGTTGCGCAGGGCTGCGAAATGCATCCCTTACCTAGCTGACGATTCGAGCGGGGTCTGTGTGACCGCAGACCGCTTAAGTTTTCGGAGAAGGACAGTATGGCCAACCCGATGAGGGCAGGCCCGCGCCCAATCTGACCGTGCTACGTCCGAAAGGGAACGAGAGGCGGGAAGGCTGTTTTCTCATAAACGCATATCCACTGGGTCACACGCCTTGCATCACCGCCGCGACCAGGAAATTTCGTTCGACTTCCTACCGGCCCATACGAGCGTGAGCAGGAACGCGACGAAGCAGACTGCGACCGCCGCCCAGAACCAAGCCGACGCGTGGGACGCCAGATTGGCGAAGGAGGTTCCAAGGAAGAAAAAGATGAGCGGCAACACGAATCGCGGAGTCCAAGCCATTCCGCAATACAAGCCGACATAACGACTGTTGGCAATCACCGCGAAATCCAAAGGTCTAACTGTGACGCAACTCCACGGCGATCTATACGGCGTGAACTCCGTTCATCCCAATGAATAGTTGAAATGCGGAAAACAAACTTCATACGTTTCCTATGCGGAACTCCACGAGATGGCGCTTCCGGATCAACATCATGCGCGGGCCGAGTACAGGCACCAGACGTATCCCAGGAACGAACCGCCCGAGTCGCCCTCTCGAAGTTGATCGCGACCTACATGTGGTTCGACACTGACTGCCTCTGCCGGTTCGATTCCAGCGGGCCAGTCCGGAAAGTCCACGGCGTTACCCGTCAGGAACGGAACAGTCCGCCCGTCTCGAAGATGCACCGTGAAGATGCTGTAACCCATCCCTGACTCCCCCGCCTCGTAGATTAAGTTTGCGAGCGCGGGAGGAAGCCGCACGGGACTGTCTTCAATCGACGCCACCTCGGACACGTCGAGGAACGGGCGATTCGGATCGTTGCCCCACATCTCCAGGAAGGCCGACTCCTCCACAACATAGACGCGCGACAGCACCTCCCCTGAGTGCAAGCGAACAAGACAAGGGGCGTACTCCAGAAGCCGGTCACGGCTAGTCGCCACACGAGCCAGTTGATCAGCCAGGCCCATCGGAAGAGATGGTGCGGACATGTTCCCTCCAAATACCTAACTGAAGCGGAACTCCACCAGATGGCGGCTCCAGTTGATCATTCGGAAAACGAAGCGAGCTGACGAAGTGCGTGGTCCAGGCCGACGACATCAGTGACGTCCTGGAACAGGATCGGTACTGGGTTGATCTGAAGAGGATCCCAGCCGGTGAGAGGACCCATCATCGCCGACATTGACATCGAGGTTCGGCCGAACGTCCTGCGCAGGTTGGCGGCATCGGGGAACCCAAAGTTGACGGTGATCTTGCGACGGTCGCGCGTCCACGTCGATGACAGGGTCTGGGCGTCGACTCTGGTGCTCTTCATCGATCGCGGGCCGAAAATGATCGCCCGGTTCGAGGTCAGAAAGTAACTCGTGGTGCGGCGTCGGTAGTGACCGACGAAGAACCGTAGAACCACGATGTAAACCCCGATGACAACGAAGACGCCGCCGAAAAGAGCGAAGAAACCTGGGGCACCCGACCTGAGGACCGAGAACTCCCAGAACACCGCGAAACCTGCCCAGAGCAGGCTGAATGGGATCAGCAGGGCATCGCCTGGCGAGAACCAGACGTCGACATCCGGGCCGCCCGACCACAGCACCCGCTCGCCGGTCGTCAGCGTGGCGGTGACACGCTCAAGACCATCGCTCATACAGAGATCATGGCAGAAGCCGAGTTGAACTTATGTCACCCACACGAGGTCCAATGAGGCGGCGCACGACATCCATAGTCAATGGGTAGCTACACGTTGAAGCAGGTATGCACCATGTCGCGGCGCATCAGCCTTTGGCGTGTCGAGGAAGCCACGGAGTGACAAAATTACCTTTTGGCTGTTCTCGCAACCACGGGATTCCAAATTCGCGGATGTCGTGGATCACCTCAACAGCGATGCTGAGCGTCGGCCCGTCAGCGGGCACCTTCCACCAATGGTCGCGACCACGGGATAGGAAACCCAGTCGTTCATGGTGCGGATATACCCGTTGAGGCGATCGGCGCACCTCGTTCGCACTCAAGGCCGATTCGATCGGATCGGCTGCAAGGTTGATCGTGAAGCTCACCTCGAGGATGTCGTCCCAGGCCGAGCGCTGAAAATCGAGAGCCAGAAGATGCGTATCTGACGGAAGTCGAAACTTTTGACCGCTCCCTTTGAACCCGAGCTCCCTCAACCGTGGCGCGATCTCGTTCTTGGCCATCGACACGAAGGCCTGCTGAGCCGTGGGGAGCCGAGCTCTCCGGCGGTCGACGATGGCCTCCTCGCGAATGAGAAAGCGCTGAAGAAACTCCTGCTGCTCCGCTGGAGTCTGCTCCCACCGAACGACCTTGATCTCAGGCGCCTGGTCGTCGGCCATGCAGCAAGGATGTCAGCCCCTGTACGAAAAGGCCGCTGCCAAGAAGTTCGTAGCTGCAGCCAGGTGCCTAACTGCAACGGAACTTCACTACGTCCCGCGCCCCTATTCGCCCGTTGACAATCCCCTCTATGTGAGGAGGCTGAGGTCATGAGGTCATATGCGCAGTTTGTCCCCGTGATCTCTCTGACGCTCGTTCTGATCGGGATCGCATTCATTTTATTGAATCAGGACTACGTAGTTGGAGTTCCTGCTTTTGCCATCGGAGCTGTCGGTCTGATTTCCCTCGCGATTACTCGGGATCGTTCTCGAAAGAAAGATGATCAAGACGTCTAACTGTGACGGAACTTCACTGGGTGTATCGCCCAGGGAGGTTGGTGAACCGGCTGATGGGTGGCTGGCCCCCGATGGCGCTGTGGGGTCTGTGGTGATTGTATTCGTGGATCCATGTTGGGAGAGCGTTTCGGCGGGCCGATTCTCTGTTGTAGTGCCTGCGGGAGGCCCACCGGTCGGCGAGAGTGCGATGGAACCGTTCGATCTTCCCGTTGGTCTGGGGTCGGCATAGACGACTCGGGAATAGTCATCGATGGCTGTATAGATAAACTCTGTGCCGAGCAGGGGTTGGCGACGGTCATTGCGTTTTGCCTCGACGGTCGCGGCACGGTTGCGGTTGCCCTGCTGCCGACCGACGTAACGGCGTCCGCCGCCGTCGGGGATGTTGCCAAACTTCGTCACGTCGACATGGATCATCGATCCGGGATTGTCGTGTTCGTAGCGACGCACGATCTCGCCGGTGCGTTTATCGATAGAGCGCAGCCGGTTCAGCCAGCAGCGGACCAACACCGCGTGCACCGTTGATGCCGGCATGCCCAGTTTCGCGCCGATCTCGATCGGGCCCAGAGGTTGCCTCCATCGCAGATGCCCAATTTTTCCGCACCAGGGCAGGGTTCGTCTTCGTCGGGTTCGAATGCGGTCTGGATGATCGGTGCACCATCCCGTCACGATCCATCGCCACATACCGCTCAGCCCACCGCTTCGCGGTCAGCCAGGACAGGTTGAAATGCAAAGCGGCCACCCGGACCAGCCACCCATCATCAACGGTGTGACGCCCAATCCGGAGACGGTGAGAGCGAGTCGTCACACCGATTCAACCAACGTCCCTGGGCAGTACACCTAGCTCGGTTCGATCAGCTTGCGGATGATGCAGTGGTTCTTGCCTTTTGGCCGCTCGTAGGTGAAGCCGGCCCGCTCGAACATGGCGCCGTTAAGCGCGGCCATGGTTACACCCTCACCGCGATAACGCCGGTCGACGAAGAAGCAGGTGATCCGGTGGTCGGGGAGACCATCGACGTGTCTCCGTCGAACACCAGAGCCGCGTCGGCGCGACCGGTTTCGATCCGTCGCCGTTGTTCCTGGAACACAGGGCGGCGAACGCCTTCCAGGTTTCGCCCCTCAGCGCCTTGATCGTGTGCTCGCCCATCGTGAGCCTGCTCACATTGTCGTGATGCACTTAGGCGAACAGCGTCGCGCATCCCACCGACAGTCAAGCTGTCATTGCCGAGTGGCACCGACTTCTCGATGCGCCCGCCGCTGGCATTCGGCACAACTGGCACCCGCACTTACCCACCAAAGAATCACTCACCGCTGGCGACCAATGACCCAAAAAAGCGCAGTCGTCTAGTCTCTGATGTCCCTCCACGGCGCGACGTCCACCTCGTTGCCCTCGGCGTCAGCAAGCGTCCACCAGTGGGGTGCGTGCGCGTCGTTCACGATGTGGCCGCCGGCGGCCAGAGCGGCGGCGATGCGCGCTTCGGCCTGGTCGCGTGGCACCGAGACGTCGATGTGGATGCGGTTGCGTTGCGGTCGTGTTGCATCCATCTGCTGGAAGGTGACCCACGGTCCACGACTGAGCGGGTCTACTACATCCTCATCTCCGAACCGGTCGTAGCCGAGCACTGCGCCCCAAAACGGCAGCACCTCCGGAATGAAGAGCGCATCGATTGAGACCTGCACGGTCTGCACCCTGGAGGGGTCGGCCGAGATGCCAAGCTCACGTGCGGCCATCGAGATCTGCTGCGCCAGCGCCACGTCACGGTCGCTGATGTCGCCGACCTCGTGTGTGAACAGGCCAACCATCACACCGGCGTAGCGCAGGTCGATATCCGGATGATGATTCGCCGCGTCGGCAAGCCGCCCGATGATTTCGACTAGCGCGACGCCCTTGGCGAATGAGCCGGTAGCAAAGTACGTCTTCGCGCCGTCGAAGAGCACCCTCCAATCCTCAACGCCATCGGATGCGTGAAACTGCTGGGGAGAGATGCGCTCGGCCATGTGCGCCTCCAATTCTGAGGATGCTTTAACTCTGCACCGCGTCACCGAGTGAAGTCAACCGACTGATGCGGGAGTCCGAGCTCTGACACATCGATTGACAAAATTGATCACTCAGCAGTTGACAAATTTGACGACCCACTAAGAAATAACCACCCCGATAAAAAACGACAAGAATCGTCCACCCGGCCGACCCGCTTGCGGGCATCATCCGCGGGGCTACGAGGTGTCTGCTTCGGAAAGTCCGCTTTGTCCGATTGAGTTTCAGATGGGTCGAGTGCCGACGGGTGCAGCCTCGTCGACTCCTGTCCAGACTTCGGTCATGTCGCTGATGAGGTCGTTGCGCACTGTTATGAACGTGGCTACCTCGAAGTGGTTCAGCTGTCCCTCGCTCTCGGCCGTGACGTGAGCACGTCCGGCAGCCCGCTCCGCCTGGCCGACGAAGTCCTCAAGCACGAAACCGTGGAACCCGGGATACTCCGCGTTAAGGCGAACCCGGGCGCCGGTCGAAGACCGCGACCCGACACATCACCGCCACGGACGATAGGAATCCCGCTACTCGGGTCGGCGGGCAGCACCCGGCTATTGCCCGGGTTGCACCACCGGAACCTGGACCAAAGCTGTCTGATCGGTCTTCTTCGGCGGTGGGCCCGGCCATGCCCCGAGTTGCTTTTTGAGGCTCACAGAGTCGGTGACGACGAATGATGGCTGGTCGGCGAACGTCACTAGGTACGTCCAGCCGGCAGTTTTTGCGACCGCGTCCAAGTTCACCTGGGGCGTGGTGGTGAGCACGATCCCTATGCCAGCGGTGGGGTTGTGTTCATTGATCGACCATGTCGTCGAAACGATGTAGTCGACAAACGCGGCGTTGTCTTTGGGTTGAAAACCTGGTTTTAGGTCGATCTCGACTTCTTCTGTCCATTCTTTCTGGAAGCCGTTGTAGGCGCCCCTGAGGGTGAATTTTGCTGACGCTACGCCCGGTATCGCGAGGACCGCACTTCGAGCCGACGCGATGCTTTGCCCCCCTTTTATCGGGTTTGAGCATCCACCCAGCGTTATCGAGAGCAGACACACCACCACCAGGCAGGCACCTGTCACAGCCCGACGTCTCAACGACCCGCGGCCAGTGGCGATTGTCACTTGCGTACCGCCGTGTAGTCGGTGACGGTGAGGGTGCCGCCCAAAAATCTGGTGATATTCGGGTCGTTGTTCACGGTCGGGTTGTTGATCGCCATCACCGCGTAACGATTTGGATTGTGGACGTTGGCGGGATTCATGGTCGGGTTGCTCTCACCGACAAGAGGGTAACCGGTTTGGTGCACGGTAGTCCACGTCTTCGGGTTGGTTGCCCCGTCGAGAGTGGGAACGAGGTCCTGACTTCCCTCCACAGCAACGACATGAATGGTGGGCGAGATCGGCATCGTGCCGATCGCAGATCCGGCAGGGACCACCTGCTGGATGTTGTACGGACCGGGATGAGCGGCGATCGCCCCGGCTGTTATTCCTCCGAGGCTGAAGCCGGTGACCATCACCGGTGGTGCACCGTCCCCGGTCGGGATCTTCGCTTGGACCACAGCATCGAGGACCGCGTTCGCCAGCGCGGTCTGGTGGCGGTACCGCATCGCATACACATCGGAGGTGACATCATTCGGAACCATGCCGGCCACAGGATTCCAGGAACTGGTGCTCGGAATTATGACGACGGCAAGTTTTTTCTGGCTCGGTAACGCTGCACTGAACAGAACAGAACAGAACAGTGGAACGTCACAGCTGGCGTTATCAGGCCGGAGAAACCTCTGAATGAGCCGTCTCGCGAGATGTTGACGAAGAAATCAGCGTGCGTTCCCGTGTAGTTGGCATCATCGGCGTGTGCGGAGGCCTCTGTTTGCAGGCGTCCCATCCTCACGGTGACGAGGTGACCTCTATGACGATCCTCAACCTGTGGGACTCATCGACCAAGACCTCGAACTCCATGCGGTGACGAACTTTCAGCACCGCGCGCTCGAGGGCACTTTGTAGCTCCCGTGACCCGCTCGCTCGCGTGATTGAAAGCGACGGTGGGTCTATTGCGCAACGAGAATCTATTGCGATTGATCGAGGTCCCGGATGCGATTTGCGTTTCGCCGACCGACAGAGCTCTGAAAGCGAATCAGATACCCATCCGGATCGGTGACGAGGAATTGTCGTACGCCGACTTCCTGATCGTCAGTGCGGTACCACTTCGTCTCCGGCGGCATGAACAGCGAGACGCCAGCCGCCCGTAGCGCCGCCAGAATCGGCTCGACGTCGGACACAATCACCTGGAAGTTGACACCTCGGCCGTGAGGCGCCTCGAGTGGCCCGGTGAGCCAGTTTCTTCCAATCCCTGCTTGTTCCAGCATCACATGGGCGGCTCCTCGCATGATGTATGCGAAGCCCTCCTCCGGCCGCTGATAGCGAATCTCGAAGCCACAGAGTGTGCACCAGAACTCGATGCTGGCGTCTACGTCTCGAACCAGGAGTTCTGGCACCAGTGCCGGGTCCAGTCCGATAGTCATCCCGACATGGTGTCATGCCTCTGGAGCAGCGTCAGTCAGCGTGGTCGCTACAGTCCCGTCAAGTGAAGCCCTGCTCCGAGCCCCCGTGGGGCCCGAAGGTATCGTTCGACGGCGCCCGCCCCTGTCGTCAGCTCAGCCGACCGGCCTGCGCGCGAAATCAGGACAGGCGTTCGTCGATCTCCTGGATGGCTTCAACCGCCGCACTCAGCACGGCGTCGACCTCGGTGATCTTGCGATTGAGAGTGTTGGGGCCAGCGTGATAGAGCTCGCCGGCCTGGTCGACGGCGGCTTGGAGTTTCTCGCCAGCGGTGGTGGCCTGTACTTTAGCGTTGATCGTCATGAGCGAACCGTCCTCACACAAGAAAAGTAGGGGGAGACCCTCCCGGGTCAGAAAGATTGTACCCGCCACCGACTCGAAATAGGTATCAGATGCTGCTCTGAAGTCGCGTCGAGAGCACCGCGCTGAAAGTGACGAAGGCGAGCACGTTGAGGATGACCGTGCCCCAGAATGCCGACCGGAAACCGGCTTTACGTGTCTTGTGCCGGAACGCCTGTTGGCCGATGATCGCCCCCGGCCAGCCCCCGATGATGCCGAGCGCGAGGAGGGAGCTTTCAGAGATGCGCCAGCCCCCACTCGTGGCAGCCTTCTTGTCGACCGCGTAGACGATGAAGGAGAGGATGCTCGTGACCAGGTACACACCGAGCACCCAGAGTGGTACCGGCCAGGCGAAGCTCACGAACACGTAGACCAGAAAAAATGCCACGATCGCGAGGTAATCGAACGATGCCGGGCGTCGGCCGGCAAGTATCCGCCTGGCAAAACGCCACCGAGGTGGCTTGGCAGCTTCCCGTGGGGAAGCAGCAGCGCGCACCATCCGCTCTCCGGTGACTCGCCGTGCCATCGATCGGCCATCGGACGCCGTCTCGATCTCGAAGCTAACCGATTCTCCGAGGATGGGGCGTACCGAGGCGCGAGGGAACGCCGAGATGTGCACGAAGACCCGACGATCGCCGACATCGGTGGTGAGGAACCCGAAGCCACGATCGTCGTTCCAGGAGGTGAGGGTGCCCGTGACGCGAGTGCCATCGTCAACGTCAACCATCCATCGATGCTATCCGTGACGAGACGCCCCATTCGACTCGAAACGGCCCAAGGCACGGTCCGGCGCGTGCAAAATTAGGCCCGTGAGCCTGACCGTCGGTGGATCCCGCGTACTCCAACATGTGGTGCAACGACTGTTGGGGCAGGGCCTTGTCAAATTAATCCGCATGTCGAGGATCACCGGAACAGATACCGAACCCGAGTTGCAGCACGTCCGCGCAACGATATGGGGCGATGCCAGGTGTGGGGTCGATATCGGAAAGCTCGACTTTGTTGGCCGTGCGTCACTGTGGGTCACACTTCACACAGCATTTTAATCGTGACTGTCACAATGACTCTTTACTATTAGGAAAGTTTCCTGATATGTTCGGCGCACTCGTGAATCGATGATTCGCACCGAGCTTCAGGAGAGCCGATGTCGACAACCGTTCCGGGCACTCCGTCCTGGCTGAGAGAGACCAACGACCGAACGGCGCTCTCCCTTCTGCTGGAGCACGGACCGCTCACCCGCAACGGAATCGGCAAACTCTCGCGCCTGTCGAAGCCCACCGCATCGCAGATCGTCTCGCGCCTTGAGACCGCGGGGCTTATCCAGGTGGTCGGTGAGATTTCCGGCGGCCGAGGGCCGAATGCGGTGAGCTACGGCGTGCGGCCGGATCGCGTGCTCGGAGTGGCGGTCAATATCAGCGAGTCGATGATTCGGTCGACGATCGTGGACGCCCACGGCATCGAGCATCCGGTCGTCGAGACTCCCATCGTCGGCACCGACGTTCGGTCGGCCGTCGCAGATCTGCGCGGCGCGATCGATTGCGCGACACTTGCGAGCGCCACGAGCGCCACGACCGTTCACCTTGTCTGCATTGGGGTGCAGGGTTCGGTCAATCCGCGCACCGACGAACTCTCCTTCATCGACACGCTGCCCGGCTGGCCCCGCACCGGCGTGCGCCAGCAGCTCGAGGTCCACCTCGGGCGAACGGTACACATTGAAAACGACGTAAACCTGGCCGCGATCGCCGAGCGATCGGAGGGCGCCGGCGCCGGCGCGTCCAGCTTTGCCCTGCTGTGGATGGATGACGGTCTCGGCCTCGCTGTCGACCTTGACGGCACTGTACATCGGGGCAGCGCGGGGGGTGCCGGAGAAATTGGCTACCTTCCCGTGCCTCGGAGCGCAATCGGGATCGATCCCGAGGCAACTGACCTGCAGGATCTCATCGGAGGTCCAGCCATCATCCGGATCGCGAAACGACACGGGGTCGAGGGAGCGGATGCGCGCAGCGTCGCCCTTGCCCTCACCGACCATCCGAATCGCCGTGCGGTCTTCGCCGAGATGGCCCCCCGCATCGCGCTCGGTGTTGTGCCGGTGCTCGCGATCCTCGATCCGGAGGTCATGGTGATCGGTGGCCCCATCGGGATCGCGGGCGGAGACCAACTGGCCGCCCTGGTGCGCGAAGAAATCGAACGCGACCAACCCTGGCGCCCGCGAATTCGCGGGTCGGCCGTGGTGGGCGATCCCGTGCTGCGCGGCGCCCGGCACACCCTCGTGGCGCAGGTGCGAGAGCGCCTGTTCACCGAATTAGTAACTCTGCCTTGACCGTTCCATCCACCGCTCCCTCGTCCATCCAACAGTGAGGTCACGATCATGAACCGTCCATCCCCCCGACGCCGCGTCGGATCATTTCTCGCGCTGGCCACCGCCATCACTCTGGTCGCCTCCGGCTGCTCCGCTGCCTCCACGAACACCACAATCGACGCCACCGCCCCCGCGAAGCTCACCGGCACCGTGAGTTTCTGGCACTTCTTCTCCGATCGTGAAGCGAAGGTCGTCCAGTCGGTCGTCGACGATTTCACGAAGGTGAACCCGGGCGTTAAGGTCGACGTGCACAGCGGCCAGGACGACGAGAAATTGAAAAAGGCAATCGCTGCCGGAAACTCGATCGACCTCGGACTTTCGTACTCCACCGACATTGTCGGCAATTTCTGCAGCAGCGGTGCCTTCCGCGACCTCGGCCCGTACATCACTCGCGACAAGATCGATCTCACTCAGTTCAACAAAACCGTGCGCAGCTACACCGAGTACAAGGGCACTCGCTGCAGCATGCCGGTGCTCGCCGACGACTACGGGCTCTACTACAACAAAAAGCTCCTGGCCGCGGCGGGCTTCTCCGCGCCGCCAAAGACGCTAAGCGAACTCAAGAAAATGGCGCTCGGCCTCACCACCTACAACGCCGACGGCTCAATCAAGACACTCGGGTTCAACCCGATGATGGGGTTCTACGAGAACGCTGCCTCCCATTTCGGTCCGCTGGCCGGAGCGAGATGGCTGTCGAAGAACGGCAATTCCGCCATCGGCGGTGATGCCGCCTGGACCGAGCTGATGACATGGCAGAAGAGCTTCATCGATGCGATCGGCTACGACAAGGTGAACGCCTTCACCTCGGGACTCGGCCAAGAGTTCTCAGCCGATAATGCCTTTCAAACCGGCCAGGTGGCGATGAACATGGACGGCGAGTACCGCACTGCGTTCATCGACGACCAGACTCCGAACCTCGAATACGGAACGGCCCCCATGCCGACGGCGGACGATCACACCAATCTCTACGGCGGGGGCTACATCACCGGGAACATCGCCGGTATCTCGAAGGGCGCGAAGAACCCCGAAGCAGCCTGGGCCCTGCTCAAATACCTCACCACTGACACGGGCGCGATCGTGAAGCTCTCCAACGGGCTCAAGAACGTGCCGACGACGGCTGATGCCCTTGCCTCGCCCGATCTCGCCGTCACGCCGCAGTTCAAGACGTTCCTGGACATCGTGGCGAACGAGCACTCCGGTACCACTCCTCCCAGCCCGGTCGGTGCCGGATACCAGCAGTCCTTCGAGGACTTCTGGCACAAGTATCAATCCGGCTCGGGGTCCGGCCTGGCCGCCGGGCTCGCCAAGGTGGACAAGGACATCGACGCCTCTATCGCCCTGACCACCGGACCGTAGCGTGACGGCCGCCACAGCAGGGGCGGGGTCGGCGGTGCGTCGCCAGCGTCTCCGCCGGCTCCACCGTCCCCGCCGATGGGCGGTGCTCGGGATGCTGGCACCCGCCATCCTCGGATTGCTGATCTTCTTCGTGTACCCCCTCATCGCCTCCGTGTACTACTCGTTCACGAGGTTCGACCTGGTCTCGCCTCCGCAGTGGATCGGGCTGCGCAACTACATCTACCTGTTCACGCAGGATCCGAACGTCTGGCAGGCGGCCGGAAACACGCTCTGGTTCGTAGTCGTCCTGGTGCCGGTGCGCATCCTCACCGCCCTCGGGGTGGCCTGGCTGCTGGTGCGGGCGAAGCGGGCATCCGGATTCTGGCGCACCCTGTTCTACCTGCCTGCCCTCGTGCCGCCTGTCGCCGCCGTGGTCGCCTTCGTATTCCTGTTCAACCCTGGCACCGGCCCGGTCAACCTGATCCTGAGGGCTATCGGTATTCAGGGGCCACTCTGGTTCAACGATCCGGCCTGGTCGAAGCCCTCACTGCTGCTTCTCGGCGTGTGGGTGATGGGCGACGTGATGATCATCTTCCTGGCCTCGCTGCTCGACGTGCCGCAGGAGCTCTACGAGGCAGCCTCGCTGGATGGCGCGAAGAGCTGGCAGAAGGGCTGGTTCGTCACCCTTCCCGCGATCGTGCCCGTGCTGGTGTTCTCCGTGATCACCGGCGTCATCGCAGCCCTGCAGTATTTCACCGAGGCGGCGGTCGCGTCGAGCGTCGCTTCGGGGCGGGCGACCGTCGGGGAGGGCGGCGGCGCCACTCTCGGCTATCCCGACAATTCGCTGCTCACCTATACCGAATGGCTCTACGTACGCGGATTCAGCAACTACCAGCTCGGCTACGCCTCCGCGCTGGCCGTCGTGTTGTTCGTGGTGGCGAGCGTCGTGCTTCTCGTGCTGCTTCGGCGGGTGCGGGCGTTCACCCCGGAGGAGGCGTCATGATGGTCATCGCCGCGCCACACGCCCGCCGCCGCGTTCTGCGCTGGATCGGTGAGCACGCCATCCTTGTGGCCATCGGTGTGCTGTTCATCGCGCCGATCGCGTTCGTCTTCCTAACCTCGCTCATGTCGAACAAGCAGGCCCTCACCGCCTCGCTCATTCCCACGAGCTGGCACTGGGAAAACTACCTGCGCGTCTTCCAGACAGTTCCGCTTCTGCAGTGGTTCGGCAATTCAGCGCTTTACGCCGTACTCGCGACGACCTTCATGCTTGTCTCCTCGGTGCCGGCCGCCTACGCGCTCGCTCGCATCCGTTTCCGCGGTGCGGGGGCGCTGTTCCTGTGCATCATCGTGGCGATGCTGCTGCCGCCGCAGGTTACCGCGATCCCGATCTATGTGATGTGGTCCCAGCTGCATCTCACCGGCACGCTCTGGCCGCTCATCCTGCCAAACCTGCTCGGCGATGCGTTCTCGATCTTCCTGTTGCGGCAGTTCTTCCTCACCATCCCGAAGGAATACGCTGATGCGGCGCGCATCGACGGCTGTAGCGAGTGGGCCGTGCTGCTGCGGGTGATCGTCCCGATGGCACGCCCGGGAATCGCGGCGGCCGGGCTGTTCATGTTCTTCAACTCCTGGAACGACTACTACGGCCCGCTGCTCTACACCTCGGAGAACTCCGCGGCGTGGCCGGTGGCCTATGGCCTCGCGAGCTTCCGCAGCGTTCACGGCACCGACTGGAGCATCACGATGACCATGACCATCCTCGTGATGGTGCCGGTGGTCATCATCTTCTTCTTCGCACAAAAGATCTTCGTCGAGGGCATCACGCTCACCGGCGTCAAGGGTTAGGAAATCCACTATGAAACTCACTGTCATCGGCGGCGGCTCGACCTACACACCGGAACTCATCGACGGCTTCGCGCGCCTGCGCGAGGTGCTGCCAATCGAGGAACTCTGGCTGGTGGATCCGGATGCGCACCGCCTTGAGCTGGTCTCCGGGGTCTCGCGACGCATGTTCGCCCGCGCCGGGCATCCCGGGGTCATCCACGCGACTTCGGATGTCGTGGCCGGGGTTGAGAACGCCGATATCGTGCTGCTCCAATTGCGCATCGGCGGCCAGGCAGCGCGTCACGGCGACGAGACCTGGCCGCATCTGGCCGGGGTGATCGGACAGGAGACCACCGGACCGGGTGGTTTCGCCAAGGCCCTGCGCACGGTGCCGGTGGTGCTCGACATCGCCGAACAGGTTCGGCGCCACGCGAAGCCGGATGCCTGGATCATCGACTTCACCAACCCCGTCGGAATCGTCACGCGCGCCCTGGTCAGCGCCGGGCACCGCGCCGTCGGGCTGTGCAACGTCGCCATCGGGTTCCAGAGGCGGTTCGCCGCCATGCTCGACGTGGACTTCCACGACGTGCAGCTCGATCATGTGGGACTCAACCACCTCACCTGGGAACGCGGAGTCACCGTCGGCGGTCGAAACGCCCTGCCCGAACTTCTCGCCTCGCACCTCGGCGACCTCGCCGAGGAAGTGGAACTGCCGCCGGACCTGTTGTCGCTGCTCGGGTCCGTGCCCTCGTATTACCTCCGCTACTTCTACAGCCACGACCAGGTGCTGCGCGAACAGCTCGGCTCCCCCACCCGCGCCGAGGCAGTCATGGAGGTGGAGGCCGAACTGCTGCGTCTCTACGCCGACCCGCACGTTGACACCAAGCCCGCCATCCTCGAGAAACGCGGCGGCGCGTATTACTCCGAGGCGGCGGTGGATCTCATCGCGTCTCTTGTTTCGGACCGGCGCGACGTACAGGTGGTGAACATCCGCAACGATGGCGCGCTGCCGTTCCTGCCCGACGATCACGTGATCGAGGTGCCGGCGACGGTGGGATCCGCGGGCCTCACCGCGCTACCGATCGCCCCGCTTCCGGATGACCTCGCCGGCCTCATCGCAGACGTCGCAGGCTACGAACGGCTGGCTCTGGATGCCGCGGTGAACGGCGGCCGCGACCGCGTACTGCGGGCGATGGTCGCCCATCCGCTCGTGCGCCAGTTCGATCGCGCCGAGAAGCTCACCGACCTGCTGATCGCGGAGAACAGTCGACATCTTGCGTGGACCCGATGACCGCTCCCCATTCGGCGGGCGCCCACCCTCCGCACGGAGTTGTCGTGGCGATCGACGGCGGTGGCTCGAAGACCGATGCCGTGGCGGTCGACCGTGTAGGCGTCGTGCGGGCACACTCTCGCGGTGCGGCATCCAATCCCCAGACGCAGGGTCTCGATGTGGCCGTTGCGGTGGTCGACTCTCTCGTGACCGAGGTGCTCGAAAGTGCGGGGCTCCCCCTGCTCGGAACCGGCGTTTTCGTCTCCGGACTCGACCTCGAGGTCGAGATCGAGAGCTTTCGCGAGGCCGTCGCCCACCTGCCCTGGGCCGCGATCGGCAGCTCCCTCGTCGACAACGACATGTTCGCCCTGCTTCGAACGGGCACCCAGGAGTCAAACGCCATCGCGGTGGTCTGTGGAACCGGCATCAACGGTGTCGGCGTGCGAGCAGATGGCGAAACCGCTCGGTTTCCTGCGCTGGGAGCGATCTCCGGGGACTGGGGCGGTGGATCCCAGCTGGGCGAGCAAGCGCTCTGGTTCGCCGCACGCGCAGCCGACGGTCGCGGTACCGCAACGGAATTCAGCCGGTCCATCCCCGACTTCTTCGGGCTCCCCGACATCCGCGCCGTGATCGAGGGGCTCCATTTCGGACAGATTTCCGGGGCGAGCCTCGCGCTACTCTCGCCGATAGTGTTCGACGCCGCCGACGGAGGCGACCTGATTGCGGCCTCGATCCTCGACCGACAGGCCGAGGAGATCGTCTCGCTCGCCGGAGCCGCCATCGCTCGGCTCGACCTGGACGACCTGCCGGTTCCCGTCGTGCTCGGGGGCGGAGTTCTTGCTGCCGGGAATCTCTCCTTTCTCGCGGCGATCGAGCAGAAGCTCAGCCGACGGTGCCCGCTCGCCCGGATACTGCTCGTACGCGACCGTCCCATCGTCGGTGCGGCGCTCCTCACCCTCGAAGCGGCTGGTGCGGCCTTTGAGGCCACGGTTTCTGCGCGGTCCGCGCTGGCCACGACATTTGCCCGATTGGATGAGGCACACGGATGAGAAGGAGCATCCTTCTCCGGTCAGTCGTTGTCGGAACAACGCGGGCGAGCCGATCGGGTTCGTGACAGTGCCTTCGGCCGGGGCCGCCGCTGGATAGCGCTCGCTGCGCCGCTAGCATCGTGAGGGTGACTGGCACTCTCCCATGAAGGTCGTGATCGCCCCCGACTCTTTCAAAGGCTCGCTCGGCGCCCTCGAGGTGGCTCGGGCGATCGCCGTCGGCTGGGAGTCGGTGCGTCCTGGGGATTCGCTCACGCTCATCCCGCAGGCGGACGGTGGTGAGGGAACCCTCGACGCGGTGGAGGCGTCCGTGCCGGGTGCGGTGCGGCGTGATGCTGGACCGGTCACCGGTCCCGATGGCCGGTCGACGCCCGGAGCCTGGCTCATGCTGCCGGATGGCACGGCCGTCGTCGAACTCGCGCAGATGTGCGGGATCCCGTTGATGGGACGCCTCGATCCACTCGGTGCATCGACCGTGGGGCTCGGTGAGGTTATCCGCAGCGCTCTCGCCTCCGGGGCATCCCGGCTCGTCATCGGGCTCGGCGGCTCGGCCTCGACGGATGGTGCCGCCGGCGCCCTCGCAGCTCTCGGCCTGCGCGCCGATGCTTCCCTCACCGCGGGCGGGGGCAGCCTCGGTTCGATTGGGCTCCTCGACCGCTCCCCGCTCATCTCCCCGCCGCGAGGCGGTGTCACCCTGCTCACGGATGTCTCGGCCCCCCTGCTCGGACCCACCGGGGCCGCGGCGGTCTTCGGCCCGCAGAAGGGTGCGTCGTCCGCCGAGGTGGCGCTGCTTGACTCCGCTCTCGCCCACTTCGCCAGCCTCCTCGGCGCCGACCCCGGCCTGCCAGGAACCGGGGCTGCGGGAGGCGCCGCTTACGGATTTTCGGCGGCCTGGGGTGCGCGTATCGAGTCGGGGGCCGACTACCTCTGCGCCCTCACCGGGGTGCCGCTGGCCATCGCCGGGGCGGATCTGCTGATTACCGGCGAAGGACGGTTCGATGCGACATCCGGCACCGGAAAGCTCGTCGGCACCCTCATCGGACTGGCGGGTGAGCACAGAATTCGGGTTGCCGTGATCGCCGGGCAGCTTGCGGTGCCGCCGCTCGGCTCCGACGGCCGCCCGCTCTGGGCATCCGGGCTCGCGGATCTCGCCGGCTCGGCGGAGGACGCGATGGCCGATCCATGCCGCTGGCTGCGTGCTGCCGGGGCTGCCGCTGCGGCCGCGCAGGAATACTGACCCGAACCCCTCCGCGCGCACGAGGTAACTTTCGCACCAGGACCCCCACCGAACGGGAGGGAAGCTGACTGTTCAGCGCCCCGGCTCGAGCGGGCGTTACTCGGCGGAGTGCGCCTCGAGAAAGGCGTATAGCTCGGTGTCGTCTACGCCCGGGAAGGTGCCGGAGGGCAGCGGCGCCAGAATGTGGGCGTGCAGCTTCGCACTCGGCCAGGCCTTGTGCGCCCACCTCTTGGACAGCTCAGTGTCCGGGCGCCGACAGCAGCTCGCATCCGGGCAGCGTGACGCCGCTCGGTTGGATGTGTCACGCCCGCGAAACCACTTTGCATCGGCGAAGGGCACGCCGAAGGTGATGGAGAACTCCTCGTTGCTCGCGGTGCCCGTCTGGGTCGAACACCAGTAGGTGCCGGTGGGGGTGTCGGTGTACTGGTAGAACTCGTTCGTGCGATTGGGGCGCCAGAATGCGGTGCGGGCGCTCCACTGGCGGCATACCAACTGGCCCTCGGTCGAGCCCGTGACATCCGCCGGCAGCTGTAGGCCGTCGTTCTCATACCCCTTGTAAAGGGCGCCGTCCTCCCCCACCCGCAGAAAGTGCACGGGCATACCGAGGTGCATCGTGGCGAGGTTGGTGAATCGCAACGCTGCCGCCTCATGGGTGACGCCGAACGCATCCCGAAAGTCCTCGACCGCGAGGTTGCGCTCTGCCTTCGCCCGATTGAGAAACTCCACCGACTGCGTGAGCGGCATGAGACAGGCCGCCGCGAAGTAGTTGATATCCAGTCGCTGGCGCAGAAACTCGGCGTAGCTCTCCGGTTCGTGATGCTCAAGCAAGCGGTGAGCAAGCGCCTGCAGTGCCATCGAGCGCAGGCCATGACCGCCGGGGATGGAGGCTGGTGGAAGGTAAATACGCCCGTTGGCGAGGTCGGTGACCGAGCGGGTGGAGTGCGGAAGGTCATTGACGAAAATCAGTTCGAAACCGAGCTTCTTCGCCATGAGATTGACCGCCCGGTGGGTGAGCGCTCCGCCGACGTAGCCAACCCCGCGCACCGCCTCCTCTGCCAGCTCCTCGATCTCCGGCATGTAGTTGTCCTGCGTGCGCATGGTTTGACGCAGCTCGGTATTCGCGCGTCGGGCCTCCTCGGGCGTCGCAATCGCTTCACGCGCCCTCCGCGCAAGCTCACGGTGCAAGCCGACGAGCGACTCGAGAGTCTCCTCCGGCATCGTGCGCGACGCACGAATGGCCGGAAGACCGAGTGCCTGGTAGACGGCGGCCTTCTGCATCCGGTCCAGTTCGATCTCGAGCGCCGCTCGCGGAGTGGGCGGCGCATCGTTAAGCAGCTCCGACACCGGAATGCCGACGGTGCTGGCTATGCCCTGCAGTAGTGAGAGCCGTGGTTCGCGCCGGCCGTTTTCCATCAGGGAGAGCTGGCTGCCGGCAATGCCAACCCGCTCGCCGAGCTGGTCGAGCGTGAGCCCGGCCTCATTGCGGAAATGGCGGATGCGTTGGCCCAGTGTCGCGAGATCGGTCATAGATTTGACATTAGTGAAAGATTAGTCATTCTTACTACTGAATTCATCAGAAATCATGCAAAATAGCGCGCATTCTTGATCAAAGAAGGAATTTGGTGCTTATGTGGCTCAGCGTCCCTTGTCTCACTGCGTAGGTCACCGCCCTTTCGCACCTCGATGAACCGGCCCTCCCAAAGAAACGGACGAGACATGACCATCACATCAGCCCGACCGGCCACTGCCCTCAGCACACCGGACGCGGCAGGAGCACCCCCTCTGAACGCCGATTCGCGCGTCGTGGCATGGGTCTCCTCCATTGCCGCGATCACCACCCCGGACTCCGTGGTCTGGTGCGACGGATCCCTCGCCGAGAATGACCGGCTCACTCGTCTGATGGTCGACTCCGGCACGCTGCTTCGGCTCAACGCCGAGCACCGCCCCAACAGCTTCCTTGCCAGAAGTGATCCGAATGATGTCGCTCGTGTTGAGGCGCGTACTTTCATCTGCTCCGAATCGGAGGATGCTGCCGGGCCGACCAATAACTGGCGCGCGCCGACGGAGATGCGAGCGACGCTCACCGGCCTCTTCTCCGGGAGCATGCGAGGCCGCACTATGTATGTCGTGCCCTTCTCCATGGGACCGCTGGGTAGCCCGCTGGCAAAACTCGGGGTTCAACTCACCGACTCCCCCTACGTCGTCGTCAGCACTCGCATCATGACGCGTATGGGAGCGGATGCTCTCGCACTCATCGGCCCGGACACCGAATGGGTGCCCGCGGTTCACAGTGTCGGCGCGCCCCTGCTGGACGGTGCGAAGGATGTGCCGTGGCCCTGCAACGAGACGAAGTACATTTCGCACTTCCCCGAAACCCGGGAGATTTGGTCATTCGGTTCGGCGTACGGCGGGAACGCTCTTCTCGCTAAGAAGTCATTCGCGCTGCGTATCGCCTCGGTGCTCGCTCGCGACGAGGGCTGGCTTGCCGAGCACATGCTCATCCTCAAGGTCACCAATCCGCGGGGCAAGTCGTTCCACGTCGTCGCGGCGTTTCCCTCCGCCTGCGGAAAGACCAACCTCGCGATGCTCAAACCCTCGATTCCCGGGTGGAAGGTCGAGACGATCGGTGACGACATAGCGTGGCTGAAACCCGGCCCTGACGGGCGCCTGCGCGCGATCAACCCCGAGGCCGGATTCTTCGGCGTGGCCCCCGGAACCGGACGCACCACCAACGCGACGGCCATCGATACCCTGTGGGGAAATACCATCTTTACCAACGTGGCGCTGCGCGACGATGGTGACGTGTGGTGGGAGGGGTTGAGCGAGAAGGCTCCCGATAGCCTGGTGGACTGGCAAGGCAACCCCTGGAGCGCGGCATCCGGATCTCCCGCTGCCCACCCCAACTCTCGCTTCACCGTCGCGGCGGCCCAGTGCCCGGCGATCGCCGACGACTGGGACGACCCGGAGGGCGTCGTCATCGACGCGATCATCTTCGGCGGTCGACGCGCAACGAACGTTCCCCTGGTAACCCAGGCCCGCGACTGGGAGCACGGCGTGTTCGTGGGGGCTACGGTCTCGTCCGAGCGCACCGCTGCGGCCGAGGGCACTGTCGGTGAACTGCGCCGCGATCCCTTCGCGATGATGCCATTTTGCGGGTACAACATGGCCGATTACTGGTCGCACTGGCTAGATATCGGGAAGAAGCTCGGTACCAAGGCCCCGAAGATCTTCCAGGTCAACTGGTTCCGCAAGGGCAATGACGGGTCGTTCCTCTGGCCCGGCTTTGCCGAGAACTCGAGGGTTCTCGAGTGGATCCTCGACCGGGTCGATGGCCGCGCACTGGCCCTGGACACCCCGCTTGGATGGAAACCACGCGAGGGTGGGCTCAACCTCGACGGCGTCGACGTGAGCGGTAGCGACGTCGAGCAGCTATTCGACATCGATCCCGAGGCGTGGTTCGCCGAGCTTGACGCGACCGAGCAATTCTTCGCCACCTTCGGCGACCGGCTACCGGCGGGTCTCACCACCCAGCTCACCGACATCCGCCGCCGGCTGAAACTGTCCATCGAAAACTGACGTGAGGCTCCACCCAACGTTTAATCCCCCTCGTGCGTCTTAGAAGGTAGACACTCTTCTACAAGACGCGCGAGGGGAACCGGATGGTCGCGGCAGCACCGCAGGAACAGACTGCGCACGGAGGATGGCAAGCCGTCGTCGCGACGCTGGTTGCTGAGCGCGGTGACGCGTTGACGCGATACGCCTGGCTGATCAGCGGAAGCGCGGATGACGCGGCCGACCTCGTGCAGGATGCCCTGGTGAAAACCTTTGGTCGCCTTCGCAACGGGTTCACCGTCTCCAGCGCTGAGGCCTACGTGCGCCGCGCCATCCTCAATACCTGGCTCGATAAAGGTCGTCGCACCACCCGCTGGCGTCGAATCGCGCATCTCACCGCCGTAACAGACATCCAGGACTCGTCGGCCCCGGCCACTGATAGCCGCCTCGACCTTTCGGCAGAACTCGCAAAACTCACCCCACGAGAGCGCGCCTGCATCGTGCTGCGCTATTACGAAGACCTCAAGGTCGACGACATCGCCGAGTGGCTCGGCATCTCCTCTGGCGCGGTCAAGCGCTACCTCAGCGACGGCCTCGCCACGATGGCGGTCGCCCTCGCCGAAGATCCCTCTTCCGCCAGACCCGGGCCCACCACCACCACGACCACCACTGACACGCAGGGAGCGATCCATGTCCACCGAATCTGACCTGAAGAATATGCTCGGCGACGCCGGCCCCGCGCTCGGTCACGTCGATCTCGCGCGGGTACTCCGGCGCAGCTCCCGGCGCCGGCTCGCCCAGCAGTTGACGGTCGGCAGCGCCATGACGCTCGCGGTAGCCGGCATCGGGGTTGCCGGGTTTACCGGCGTTCGCGGTCTCACGCCCTCGACCACCGCGGGATCCGCGTCCTCCGCGAAAGCTCCCGAGACCAAGGCGGATCCCTCCCTCGGGAGCACGGCGACGGATCGCGGGATCACGCGCGCACCCGCCGACAAGATCAATCTGTGCGGCGGCACGCTCGCCGAGGTCGCACCGAACGCGGACGGTCTCCTGCTCACCACCAGTTTTCCCACAGCGGATGCCTCGGCCGATCGCATTACGGGAACGGTGACCCTCACGAATTCGGGTAGCGAGCACATCACGGGAACCTCGACCGCTACCCCCGCGATCACCCTCTCGAAGGACGGGGTGGTGCTGTGGCACAGCAACGGCCCGACGATCGCGATGGCCGCGGTCGTCGACCTGGCTCCCGGAGCATCCCTGACCTACCAGGCGTCGTTTCGGCCGGTGTCCTGCGCGATCGAGGATGACAGCGCAGACAGCTTCCGTTCTGACCTGCCGCACGTGGCCGCGGGGCAGTACCAGGTCTCGGCCGCCCTCGACCTTAGCCGCCAGAATGCGGATGGCTCAGGGCTGGGCACCGACCTCGTGACCGGACCCGTGTCCGAGGTGACTGTGCGATAGCCACGCTCCCCTCACTGAGGGGGATTCAGTAGAATCGCAGGCGACATCGCCAGTGTCATTCCCGCGGTCGAAGGAGCCTGTCATTCGCGTCACCGTCTCGGCCCGACTCTCCCGGCTGATCGCCGCGCTCACGATTGCGGTTATCGCTGCGGTCGCATCGCCAATGAGCGCCAACGCCCAGTCACCGGTCGATCTCGGCGGACGCTATGTGGTTGACACCGTCAACGCGGTCGGTTCGCGTGGGGCCGAGATTACGGCGGCAACGGATGCGCTGTACGCGAAGACAAAACTCCAGCTCTTCGTGGTCTACGTCGATAGTTTCACCGGGGTTTCCGACAAGACCGCATGGGCCTCAGGCGTGGCACAGCGGAACGGACTCGGCGCGAACGACATCCTGTTGGCCGTGGCGACGGTGGATCGCAACTACTCGATTCATTACGGCGACGCGGCGCCCGACGCCTCCACCAGGAAGGCGGTCGAGACCGACGACATCATCCCGGCGCTGAAGAAGAACGATTGGGTGGGGGCCGCCGTTGCCGCCGCGAACGGCTACTCGGGTCTCTCCAGCGGGAGCAGTGGCGGCGGATCCGACCCCGGCGCTCCCGCTACTTCGAGCGGTGGCTCGGGGCTGCCGGTCGTGATCGTGCTTTTGCTGCTGGCTCTCGTCGTGGTCGGAATCGTATTCTTCGTGCGGTCGCGACGCCGAGGCAGCACGGGCGGTGCGGTATCCGCCCCCGCGGGGCCGACCCAGGAGCAGCTTGACCAGAGGGCAAGCAGCCTGCTCGTGCAACTCGACGACTCGCTGAAGACGAGCGAGCAGGAACTTGGCTTCGCCGTCGCGCAGTTCGGCACCGAGGTCACCACCCCCTTCAGCGCGAGTCTCGCCACCGCCAAGTCCCAGGTCGCAGACGCATTCACACTTCGCCAGAAACTCGATGATTCGGTGCCGGAGACGCCAGGGGAGAAGCGTGAAATGACCTCGCGCATCATCGAACTCTGCGAAGCCGCCGACACAGAACTCGACGCCCAGGCTGAAGCTTTCGATGAGCTGCGCAAGCTCGAACAGAATGCACCCCAGGCGCTCGCGACGGTGGTGAGGGATGCCGAAGCCGTAAGAACACGACTCGGGACCGCGCGCGCCACCCTCGCAACGCTGCAGGCCTCGTTTTCGCCGGCAGCGCTCTCGTCGATCGCCGACAACCCTGACCAGGTGGAGAAGCTCCTCGAGTTCGTGGGGACGGCCGGCTTGAACGCACAGTCCGCTATCACGAGCGGAGATACGGGTGCCGCTGCGGTCAACGTGCGGGCTGCGCAGGCCAGCATCGGCCAGACCACCCAGTTGCTCGATTCGATCGACACGCTCGCGTCGGGGCTCGCGCACGCACAGGGCGCACTCGCCGCCGCCGTCACCGACACCCAGCAGGATCTCGCGACGGCTCGTGCGCTGCCGGCCGCCGCATCCGGTTCCCTCACCGCGGAGGTCGCCGCGGCGGACACCGCACTCACCGCGGCACTGACCGGGGACGGCCCGACAAATCCACTGGCCAGCCTCGCCTTGCTCAGTACAGCCAATGCCGCGCTCGACCGAGTGCTCGACGCGGTGCGCGACGAACAGCAAAAGCTGCGGTCCGCGACGGCCCAGTTGCCGACGGCCATGAGCACGGCATCCAGCCAGATCTCGGCCGCAAGTGACTTCATCACTACGCGCCGGGGCGGAGTCGGCAGCACCGCTCGAACGCGGGTCTCCGAAGCCACCCGACACCTCGAAACGGCGGTGGGTCTCGCACCCTCCGACCCCGTGCAAGCACTCGCGGAGGCCACGGCTGCCCAATCACTCGCCTCGCAAGCGCTCTCCCTCGCACAAAACGACGTCGACTCCGCCGGCGGTTTGGGCGGCGGCATGGGCGGAAGCTTCGGTGGTGGACTCGGCGGCGGTCTCGGCGGCGCCATCCTCGGCGGTCTCATCGGCGGCATGCTGAGCGGCGGCGGCGGCAGTTTCGGAGGCGGAGGTTTCGGCGGCGGGGGTTTCGGCGGCAGCTCGCGCAGCTCCGGCGGATCGTTCGGCGGTGGTGGAAGCTCCAGCGGCGGACGCTTCTAGCTCCCTGTGGCCCTCGGCCTCTTCCTGCCTAACGGAACCTCCGGTTTTTCAGATGCAACGGACACAACGATAAGGAAACACAATGGCAAAGCAGTCAATTCTCGGACGTATCGCGCAGATGGCAAAGGCCAACATCAACGCACTGCTCGATTCGGCCGAAGACCCGAAGATGATGCTCGACCAGATGGTGCGGGACTACACGAGCAGCATCTCCGAGGCCGAGAGCGCGGTGGCCCAGACCATCGGTAACCTCCGTCTGCTCGAGCAGGACCACGCCGAAGACGTCGACAATGCCGCGGACTGGGGCCGCAAGGCGCTGGCGGCGAGCAAGAAGGGGGACGAACTGCGCACCGCGGGTAACGCCGGGGACGCCGACAAGTTCGACAACCTCGCGAAGGTCGCACTAGGACGCCAAATGGCCTCCGAGAAAGAGGCGAAGGTTGCCGAGCCGACCATCGCGTCCCAGACCGCGGTGGTCGGCCAGCTCAAGCAGGGGCTCGACGCGATGCGCACGAAACTCAGCCAGCTCTCCTCAAAGCGCGACGAGCTCATTGCCCGCTCGAAGATGGCGGACGCCCAGCAACAGGTGCAGGATGCCGTCACGTCGATCGACCTCACCGATCCCACAAGCGAGATCAGCCGGTTCGAAGATAAGATCCGCCGCCAGGAGGCAACCGTCCTCG
>ENA-OFCI01000202-OFCI01000202.1-metagenomes-genome-assembly--contig:-NODE-202-length-40398-cov-26.519471_pt1 | contig 40398 bp, 37 predicted proteins | sample MGYA00153391_OFCI01 | MGnify analysis MGYA00153391
AAGACGCTTGTCGATCGGCTAAAGCATCAAACCAAGGTTGAAATTGATCGCGGCGAAAGACCTGTGCTCGCTGACGTTGGTCAAAGCGAACTAAGCTGGGCAGACCGTGCTGCTGAAGACAACCGCGTAACCAGGTCGCTACTCCAAGCCCAGACTCGTAGGGCATGACTGCCTGAAAAGGACCATACATTAGGAGTAGATGACTATTGCTAAATAATGGTGCATCCTCTTCAATCAACCGGGTTAAATAAGTGCGAGGTGGATATTCATCCTGCTGGAAGCGACGTCCACGGTTCCAACTGCCTTGGGTGCGCATTGGGGAGGATGCTACCGTCCCACCGTCCGCTTGATTCTGACCATTCCGACGAGTAGTGCGTTGCTGAGAATGCCTTTGAGACATGTGACTCCTTGAAATTTAACAATACCTATTCCATTGAGCCAATCCGAACATCAGATTCCGAGAAAAACTGTACCTACTGCACTCAAACTGCGACTCACATATGTCAGAGTTCACAGATCTTACGGGAAATAAAGTTCTTCTCCAGAAAAGCTGGAAATGGAGGTTAAGAACTAGAAAAATAATTAACTGCTATGGGCCTATCACCCGTGTCCAAAACCTAACGCCTACTACCGTGGTGGGTTGTAGTGGGTTGCTGACTGAAGGGGATAAGTGGAGAGCGTCTCAATTCTTCGATAACACCATTATATTACATTTTACTAAAAACGGCAAATCTTTTAATTCATTTTCTTTGCGATTTGTGATAACGGGCACTATCCTTAGTAATCAAAGAAGTTGAAATCACGGTAATCCTATGGCTGCCTACGAATACCGCGCGGGTCTCGAAGGCGTCCCCGCAACTCAGTCCAGTATTAGTTTTGTAGATGGACAAAAGGGACTTTTGGAGTATCGCGGGATTGCGATCGACAAGCTCGCCTCCCAAAGCACCTTTTTAGAGACAACCTATCTATTAATCTGGGGACATCTTCCAAATCCTGAAGACCTAAGAGAGTTTCAGCAAGAGATTCAGGGCCATCGTCGTCTCAAATATCGCATCCGAGACATGATGAAGTGCTTTCCGGAAAGCGGCCATCCTATGGATGCTTTGCAGGCATGTTCGGCGGCGCTGGGCCTATTTTACTCCAAGCGATCGCTAGATGACCCGACCTACATTCGGGAAGCAGTGGTGCGGTTGCTAGCCAAAGTTCCAACCATGGTAGCGGCCTTCCAACTCATGCGATCGGGCAATGATCCAGTCCAGCCTCGGGACGATTTGAGCTACGCGGCTAACTTTCTTTACATGCTGAGTGAGAAAGAACCGGACCCCTTTGCCGCGCACATTTTTGATGTCTGTTTGACGCTACACGCTGAGCACACCATCAATGCCTCGACCTTTTCGGCCATGGTAACGGCCTCGACGCTGACGGATCCCTATGCGGTCATTGCTTCTGCTGTGGGAACGTTGGCTGGACCACTGCACGGCGGGGCGGCGGAGGAAGTCGTAGGAATGTTGGAAGCGATCGGGTCGGTAGATCAAGTTCGGCCCTACGTCGAGCGCGCTATCCAACACAAGGCGAAAATCATGGGCTTCGGACATCGGGTCTATAAAGTCAAAGACCCTCGGGCCACAATTTTGCAGGGTCTAGCCGAACAACTCTTCGATCGCTTTGGGCGCGATGACTACTATGACATCGCCACTGAACTAGAGAATGTGGTGAGTGAGAAATTAGGCGCGAAGGGTATTTATCCCAACGTTGATTTCTACTCGGGCTTGGTTTACCGCAAACTGGGCATCCCGACCGATCTGTTTACCCCGGTCTTTGCCATTTCCCGCACAGCCGGCTGGCTGGCCCATTGGAAAGAGCAGCTTGCTGAAAATCGGATTTTCCGACCGACGCAAATTTACACTGGACCGCATGACGTGCCTTACGTTCCGATCGAGGCTAGGCCCGAGCGTTAATACTGGGCATTAGGCTCGATTAATCCGCTAGATTTCTAGCTGGAATTAAGATTACGTTAAGGCCAGAGAAAATTTGGCTGATGAGGGGTCTGACCCCTCTTCCCTGTTAGATATACTTTTGTCATCATGACGGAGTGACGATTTTCAGGAACTCCAGCCCTCAGATTTTTCTGGGGGTTTATTTTTGCCTATGGTTGGATGCGGTTGTTTTGAATCGTTTTTGAATCTGAATCGTGAACTTACGACGCCTCAGTCTCCAATAGGAAGATATACTAGCTGAGTAATTGCAAAAAATGTTGGGCCGCTGCTACTGGGCGGTGGGTGACTCACAATGAACTCAGGAATTGATTTACAGGGAACGTTTATCGAGTCGCTTAAGGGATTAGGACTGCCTGCTGGCGCGGCCAAGGCGGTGTGGATGCCGCTTCCCATGCTGATTGTTCTGGTGGGATCGACGGTTGCGGTCTTGATTGCGGTATGGATGGAGCGCAAGATTTCTGCCGCTGCTCAGCAGCGCATTGGTCCTGAGTACATTGGTCCTCTGGGGATCTTGGCTCCGCTGGCAGATGGTCTAAAGCTGGTTTTTAAGGAAGATATTATTCCAGCAAAAGCAGATCCGTTTTTGTTCACCATAGGACCAATGATCGCGGTAGTGCCTGTTTTCTTGTCGTTCTTGATCGTCCCCTTTGGTCAAAATCTGTTGATCAGTGACGTCGGAATGGGAATTTTTCTCTGGATTGCGCTGTCTAGTGTGGTTCCGATCGGGCTTTTGATGGCAGGCTATGCGTCCAATAACAAGTATTCGCTTCTGGGCGGATTGCGGGCGGCGGCTCAGTCGTTGGCTTATGAGATACCGCTGGCTTTGGCTGTGATGGCGATCGTCATGATGTCCAACTCTCTTAGCACCGTGGATATTGTGCAGCAGCAGTCTGGGTATGGCTTGCTGGGATGGAATATCTGGCGTCAGCCCGTGGGATTTGTCATCTTCGTGATTTCGGCCTTGGCTGAATGTGAGCGCACGCCGTTTGACTTGCCCGAAGCGGAAGAAGAGTTGGTGGCTGGGTATCAGACTGAGTATGCCGGAATGAAATTTGCGCTGTTCTACCTGGGTTCCTATGTGAACCTAACGCTTTCGGCGCTTCTTGTGGCGGTGCTGTACCTGGGCGGGTGGGAGTCGCCGATTTCGGTTAGTGTGATTTCTCAATTGACTGGGGTCAGTGAAAACACACCTTGGCTGGAAGTATTGGACGGCGCGATCGGGATTTTGATGACCTTAACTAAGACCTATGCGCTGGTCTTTTTCACCGTGCTGTTGCGCTGGACCATTCCTCGGGTCCGTATTGACCAACTGCTCAATCTGGGATGGAAGTTTCTGCTTCCCGTTGCCTTAGTCAATCTTCTGGCAACCGCAGGCTTAAAACTGGCGTTCCCGATCGCCTTTGGTGGCTAATAACGCCCGAGTCAATCTCAATACCGTGCTGGATCACCCTAGAGAATATATTCTTATGATCAACTTCCTAAGACAAGTCGGTAATTACACCAAAGAAACGATTCAAGCGGCCAAGTACATCGGTCAGGGTTTATCCGTCACCTTTGACCACATGCGCCGCCGCCCTGTAACGGTCCAATATCCTTACGAGAAGCTGATTCCATCGGAGCGATTCCGAGGTCGGATCCACTTTGAATTTGATAAATGTATCTCCTGTGAAGTGTGTGTGCGGGTTTGTCCAATTAATCTTCCGGTCGTGGATTGGTCCTTTAACAAAGCTACGAAGAAAAAAGAGCTTGCGGCCTACAGTATTGATTTTGGAGTCTGCATCTTCTGTGGCAACTGCGTTGAATACTGCCCGACGAACTGCCTTTCGATGACGGAGGAATATGAGTTAGCGGTCTACGAACGTCATGAATTAAATTATGACAGCGTTGCCCTCGGTCGTTTGCCCTACAAAGTCACAGATGATCCCATGGTGACGCCATTGCGTGAATTTGCGTATTTGCCAAGCGGCGTTATGAACCCCCACGATCTCCCTGCCGGATCACGCCGTGCCGGAAAGACCCCTGCCGAAATCATCAAAGCGACCCAAGAATCCCAAAAAAATCCCACGTAGGATGCGTTAAGCAAAGCAACGCATCAATCCGCCATCCCGTCCACCCCCATCCACCCCACCCCATCATTAGGAAGGTCCGATCGCGTGAATTTAGCAGAAGGTGTCCAACTCGTTTCCTTTGGCGTTCTGACCGCCCTGCTGCTCCTAGCAGCCCTTGGCGTCGTCCTGCTCAAAAACGTCGTCTACTCTGCCTTTCTCCTCGGCGGCGCATTCATCAGCATGGCTGGACTTTATTTTCTGCTCAACGCAGACTTCGTAGCCGCCGCCCAAGTCCTTGTTTACGTTGGGGCGATCAACGTCCTAATCCTATTTGCGATTATGCTTGTTAACAAGCGTGAAGACTACGATCCCGTAAAAGGAACAGGCATCAGACGAGGTGCAACCGCATTAGTTTGCCTAGGACTTTTTGCACTGCTATCCACCATGGTTGTCTCGACCCCCTGGGCCATTTCATCCGCTACCCCAGCGGGAGACGGCAGTATTGTGAAAATCGGGATTCACTTCTTCACCGATTATTTGCTCCCCTTTGAACTAGTTTCCGTCCTGCTCCTGATTGCTCTCGTCGGTGCGATCGTTCTTGCCCGTCGCGAATTCATCCCTGAAATTCTTTCATCTAAAGGCGAAGACGAAGCGCTGATGCTCCCCGAGCGCCCCAGAGAACTCGTTGCATCCAGCACGCCTTCTAATTCGGCTAATTTAAAATAAGTTTGGCTCATTCAAACTTAGCTGCAAACTAATGTCCCCGATCGAAGAGTTTAGACCATGCGCCTTCAATATTTTCTTCTAACCGCCGCCGCCCTCTTTTGTATTGGAGTTTACGGACTCGTTACCAGCCGAAATGCCGTACGGGTTCTAATGTCCATTGAACTTATGCTCAATGCCGTTAACCTGAACCTTATGGCCTTCTCCAACTATGTCGATCCTGACCAGATAAAAGGCCAGGTTTTCACCACCTTTGTCATCGCTATTGCTGCCGCTGAAGCTGCTGTCGGCTTGGCGATCGTCTTAGCTATCTACCGTAACCGGGATACTGTGGACATGGAGAAGTTTAATCTACTGAAATGGTAGTTCACACTGTTTAGCCTTCAATTTTGCAATTGGGGGTTATTTTTTTCAAATCTATCATCCGGACTCCATCTGAAATATTCACACTTAGAGCGCTGATATGTATTTCTTGTATATTTTTTAAGGTTTTGTGGCTTGGGATGCAATTTTATTAGGGGTGTGCCCTTTAGATTGAAGGGACATCGATTAAGAATGGTGGTATCCATCCATGGTGAATGTCGTCTCAACGCCCAACGCGCCCGCTGATACCGTTCGATCGTACCTTCGAGAAATTGGCCGAGTCCCGCTTCTCAGCCACGAGCAGGAAATTATCTATGGTAAACAGGTTAATGCACTTGTTGCTCTTCAAGACCTTCGATCGCAATTAACTGTACAGCTCGATCGATTGCCCACGGCCCTCGAATGGGCCAGTGCCGCCGACTTAGATGCCGCTACCTTAAACGATCGAATTCAACAAGGAGAACGAGCTAAACGCCGGATGATCGAAGCCAACCTCCGCCTAGTGGTTTCTGTTGCAAAGAAATATCAAAAACGCGACGTGGATCTGATGGATTTGATCCAGGAAGGGACAATAGGGATGCAGCGCGGAGTTGAGAAGTTTGACCCGAGTAAGGGCTACCGCTTCAGCACCTATGCCTACTGGTGGATTCGGCAGGCTATCACGCGGGCTATTGCTGAAAAAGGACGATCGATTCGGCTGCCGATTCACATCGTCGAAAAGCTGAACAAAATTAAAAAAGCCCAACGAGATCTGACTCAAGAACTCGGGCGAGTGGCCACTACCGTTGAACTAGCCGAACATCTAGACCTCTCGCCGGAACAAGTGCGGGATTATCTTCAGTACGCGCGATCGACCATCTCTCTTGATGTGCGCGTTGGAGAAGGACAGGAGACCCATCTAGGCGACCTGCTAGAAGACCCAGGAACCTCCCCAGAAGACTATACTAGCGCCCGTGCTCTCCGCCACGACCTCAATAAAATTATGGAAGACCTGACCCAGCAGCAGCGTGAAGTGCTGAATCTGCGATTTGGCTTGTCTGACGGACAGTCGTTGACCCTAGCTAAGATTGGCGATCGATTAAAAATTAGCCGTGAACGGGTCCGCCAAGTCGAACGCGAGGCCCTTATTAAGTTGCGCAAGCGTAAGATAGGTGTGATGGGGTATCTAGCGAGCTAGGTTGCAGGCGTGGCTAGTGTGGCTGATGAGCAAAGGCTTTGGATGGCCATCGCCTGGATATCCCTAATATGTCTTGGGCAATCACAGCCAAATCTGGCAACCGCTGCGTCACTTTCTGCATCGGTGAACTTAAAGTCTGCGATCGGATCTAGAAGATAGGTGCCCGAACCGATCGTTTGGACCTGAAGTGCATTCTGAGACTTACGTTGAGAAGTTTCTGGAAGCCCGTCTTGGGGAGCTTTGCAATTCTGAGCTTCGGTGGTAGCCGCATCAGGTACAGTGGCACTCGTCCTCGCCGGGGTACTTTCAGCGTGAACAGGTTTCACATCCATCCAGAATGAGGCATTAACTAACGTAGGCACCGTGAGGACTGTAAAAAGGATACGGTGATTCATAAGGCATGTGCTCACAAAATAGTTCACTCACGGTAGGTGCTGACTTGGGATTTTGGGAATGGCGCTGAGTTTTTGGGCATTCGTCCTTGAGATCAATGATAACTTTTTCAAAACTTGGCTAGATCATTCATTAGGGAAATCCCTAAAATAAAGCCGACTCATTGGAGACCTGACTTTTATGTTGATTGAACTCGGATTTCCGTTCATCGGGGATTGTTTTTGGCAATGCGATTGAAAGTCGCTGTAAGAAGGGGTTTGGGCCTAAATTGTCAGCCCTCTTGGCCTGTTTGATAAGTATAAGTAAATCAAATCGCATCAAATCATTACGAATACCGTTCAACTGAAACGTACTTTCCGGTTTTATTCGGAGGTTTTTCCCGTAGTATCAAAAACGAGCCTGACAACTGCGATGTGAGTCGGATCCGAATTGCTGGTCTTAAGTTCGGTGAATTGGGTTAAGCGAGCCTTGCAGGACTAAGTCATGATTTCAACATCTGTCGGCAATTGCGTCGATTTTTAGTACTAGAGAGGACTATCGTAATGGCAACTTTTAAAGTCACCCTGATCAGCGAATCAGAAGGTCTGAACAAAACCATCGAATGTGCGGATGATATGTACATTTTGGATGCAGCGGAAGAAGCAGGTATCGATCTGCCTTACTCCTGTCGTGCGGGTGCTTGCTCGACCTGTGCAGGTAAAGTCACAGCCGGTACGGTTGATCAGTCTGACCAATCCTTCTTGGATGACGACCAAATCGAAGCGGGCTTCGTGCTGACTTGCGTGGCTTACCCTACCTCTGACTGCACCATCTCCACCCATCAAGAAGAAGCGCTCTACTAATTTCGATTCACCTAGGGTGAATTCACCTGAAGGGAGTTTGACGCACTAAGATCCACCTGACTGGGTTTCGCTTGGTTCGTCGAAGTCTGAGACGGTGAGTCATGCTGACGAAACGGGGAGGAGACCATGGGTTTCATCCCCGTTTCTGTATCGTTCCGTAATCAACTTTTTTAAGGAATGACGTGTCAGACTTCCTAAAATTCCTGATAGAGTACTGACTGTCCTTCTCCAATGTTTGCAGTGTGATCGCAGTTTATCCCGGCAGTTTTGATCCCATTACTTTGGGGCATTTGGACATTATTGAGCGATCGTCGCGTCTTTTTGATGAGGTGATTGTCGCTGTGGCCTCTAACCCGAGCAAGATCCCGCTCTTTACAGTGTCCAAGCGTACAGAACAAATCCGAGCCGCCATCCAACATCTAACCAATGTCCGAGTGGATAGTTTCGAGGGGTTAACGGTTACTTATGCCCAAAATTGCGCGGCTTCGGTATTAATCCGGGGATTAAGAGCGATTTCGGACTTTGAGATGGAGTTACAGATGGCGCACGCAAACAAAACGCTGTTTAATTCTATTGAGACTGTTTTCTTAGTGACTTCCAATGAATATAGTTTTCTAAGTAGTAGTATGGTTCGCGAAATCTCAAAATTCGGTGGACCCGTTGACCATCTTGTTCCTAAACACGTTGCCCAGGATTTGCACCAATGCTACGCCAAAAATTAAACCCCAACGATGCACGATCGCTCTCAGTCGCAGATTCTGGCTCTGCCAACGTCGATGTTCAACGGGAGCTAAACCGTTTAGAAGAGATTATCCTCGACAGCCCTCGGGTGCCGCTGAGCCGCCGAACCATGATTGATGAAGAGGTTCTGCTGGACCAGTTGGATGTCATTCGGTTGAGCTTGCCGGATGCCTTTGAGCAAGCGGAATTAATTGTGCGTCAAAAGGACGACATTTTGGTTCAGGCTGAACAGTACGCTCAGGAAATTATTGCGAGCGCGGAACAGCAAGCCGCCCAAATCCTGAATGAAACTGGAATTCTTCGCCAAGCCGAGTATGAGGCGCAGCAGATTCGGAATCAGGTCAATCAAGAGTGTGAATTGGCCCACACTCAGGTCATGGCCGAAATCGAACAGACCCGCCGTCAAGGTCTGCGCGAGCTTGAGGAATCTAATCGGCATTCCCTGGAGGAAGCCGAAGCGATTCAGCGTGGTGCTGATGAATATGCGGATAAGGTTCTCCAGGATATGGAGTCGAATATGGGTGAGATGCTCCGAATTGTTCGCAATGGTCGTCAGCAACTCAAAATCAACCAACCCGATCCCAATCGGATTGCAGCGACGAACCGTCCTCCAGCAAATAATCGCGCCCCTCAACCTCAACGACGTTAGAACAGGTCTTTGGGTTGTTCTGGGGAGGTCTGGGCGACTTGTTTGGCTAACTCGGGATTGTAGAGGCGCATGTAGTTCCAGTAGTTACCAAAGACCGACTTGACGTAGCCTTGGGTTTCGGGGAAGGGAATGGTCTCGACAAATTCGTCAGCATCGGTGGTTTTGCTCTTGCTGACCCACTCGCTGACCGCTCCTGGGCCTGCGTTATAGCTTGCTACGGCCAGCATGGAGTTGCCGCTGTGTTCTTTATGGGTGTAGCCCAGATACCAGGTGCCCAGCTTGATATTGTCGTCAACGTCGTTGAGTTTGTACCGTTTGGTTTTTGTTTGTTCAGCAATGTAGGTGGCCGTTTCGGGCATTACCTGCATGAGTCCAGTTGCTCCAACGACCGATTGGATTTTGGGTTCAAAGCGGGATTCTTGACGAATTAAGGCCGTGACGAGCATGGGGTTGATTTTTCGATCGGCAGACCAAGTTTCAATGGTTTGCATAAACGGAAATGGGTAGAGCGCTTGCCAGTAGCCCGCCTGCTGTTGGAGTGTTTGGACCTGTTGTTTGTCCGAGGCGGAGGTTCGCTCGTTCAAATGTCCAATCATGAAAATCCCATCTAAGTTGTCGCCCACCCCCAATCGCATAACACCATCCGTAAACTGCTCGGCCACGGTCGGCTGGACGCGGTTTTGATATTCGACTTGCCAGTAGGACCAAGCATCTCGGTCTTGGCCGATTTGATGTAGTTCTCGCAGGGTTTCGGATCCGGCTGGAAGTTCAGCCCGCACTTTAGGTCGTTGGACTTGGGGGGTGAGCTGACGCACGGTATCAAAATCGCCGACTTTCCAGCCCAAGAGAGAGGCCGATCGCCATGCGTAGTAGGATTCAGGACGAGCTGAAATCACGGCGTTAAAATGCTGCGAGGCGTCTGACATCTGTCCTAGTTTCATGGCCCATTTTCCTGCCCAGAACCCGGCTTGAGGGGCAAGTTCGCTCTTTGGGTTGCTGGAAGTCACAGCATCGGCCCATTTTTTTGCCTCATTCAACTGGTTCGCTTTGGCTTGCTGCTGGGCAACGGTCCAACGCAATTCAGCCGCTGCTTCGCTCTCTGAATATTTCTCTAATAGAGTCTGACGAGTTTGGCTGGCGGATTGGGCGCTGTTGAGTTTGTCTAGGGCTTTGGCCTTATCGAGAAGGGCTTGAGGAGCATAGTCTGGGTAATTGGCGATCGTTGAATCAGCATAGGCGATAGTCTCTTCAGGTTTTTCAGCATTAGAAACCAGCCGAGACATCGCCAGTCCGGCTTCAGGGGCATTGGGGAAGGTTTTGACGGTTAACAGGTAGCGATCGCGGGATCCGGTTTTTCCACTGAGCTGCAATCCTCGCGCCGATCGGTAGAGCGTCAGGGCCGTTGTAGGAGCCTTCTCGTAGGCATCTGCGGCCTTGTCGTATTTCTGATTTTCCCAAAATCCGAAGGCAATGCTCTCCCACTGTTGGGGGGTGAGGGATTTCCCCGCAGCTTGAATCAATCGCTCCGTCCGATCGCTATAGTCGTTGGCTTTAATGTCATACTTTGCTAACAACAACTGGAGGTTGGGCTGAGTTGGGTTTTGCTTAAGACGCGTTTTAGCCGCTGCAATTGATCGATCGTGGGCGGGAAACTGCGTAAAAAGGGTATCGTAAAATTTAGGGTCTTTCTCGGCTAGGACGCTCAAGGCTTCGGCGGCAGTGGGATCTTTCGGATACTGCTGGAAGAGGCTTTGGTAGGTTTGGGTTGCCTCGGGGTTTTTCTGGATTAGCGCCAGTGCTTTCGCCCGTTTTAATAGGATTTGTGCCCCCAACACTGGATAGTCTTTCTCCAAATCCTTGAGTTGCTCGATCGCCTCTGCCCCGTTCCCGGCTGCAAGCAAATCAGTCGCCAAGACGTAGCGTGCTCGATTCCGATCGAGAGATGACGCGCCCGTCTGGGCTGTTTGCTTCAAAATTTCGGCGCGTTGCTGGGGCGATTGGGTCACGATAGTTGTGACGATCGCACTGGGCGCACCTATTCGATTGAGACCTAGGGGTTTGGCTGAGTTCCCAAAGGGCGTAAGTCCGGCAAGATTCAATTGCCCCTCTCGTCCAGGCTTCACCGTTGTTGAAACCAAAATCCCAACCCCAAATGACAGGAGTCCTAATCCAGAAACGATCGGCATCCAAATCGTTCGAGGCTGTTTGACTAGGGTTTTGAATAGGTTAAGAGGTTTTGAATTGGCGATGTTGGCAACGTCAGAAGTCTTAGATTTTTTCCCAAGGATTTTCTTCAACATGATGGCAAACTCTGACCAGAGAAGGGAATAAGCTCAGCCTTTTTATAGCAAATTTTTGGGAGGATATGATCGGAAGTTTTCGACCATAATAAACAGAACAGCAAGCGACGGCACTCGGGATTTTTTCTTTAGTCTCGATCGCTTACCCTAATTTCCCTAAAATTTATGATTTTCATTGATCCTAAAACTGATTTTGCCTTCAAAAAGATCTTTGGTTCTGAACATAGCCACAGCATCTTAATTAGTTTCCTCAATGGAATCTTGTACAACGGTGAGTCAGTCGTCGAATCGATCGAGATCTTGAATCCCTACCAGGCACCACGCATCCGGGGCGTGAAGCAGACTATTTGGACGTCAAAGCGACTCTCAATGGCCATAAAACTGTCATTATCGGAATGCAAGTGCTGAACGTTGCAGGTTTGGAGAAGCGAGTCCTTTACAATGCGACCAAAGCCTATTCTATACAACTGGCCTTGGGTGAGCGCTACACCGATTTAAATCCAGTCATCGCGCTCACGATTACAGATTTCAAAATGTTCAACGAATTCGACTCGGTGATGTCTCGATTTATCTTAAAGGAGGCGAGCACGCTAGTCGATTATCCCGTTGCAGATTTGGAACTTGTGTTTGTTGAATTGCCAAAATTTAACCAAACTCTTGAAAATTTGAATAATTTGGGTGATGAGTGGCTATATTTTATGAAAAATATGGGCAAACTGAACTTGGTCCCTGAACAGATGGCCGTCATTCCGGAAATACAAGAAGCCTTTTTAGTGGCAAACTCTGCAACCTTGACCCCTGAGGAGCTGCATGAATTAGAGCAGGAAATCTTCTTTACCCACGACATGATCGCATTTGAGGCGGCAATGGCCGCAAAACAAAAAAATAGAGGAGAGGACGAAAGAAATAGAGGAGAGGACAAAAGAAGTAGAGGAAAGGACAAAAGAAGTAGAGGAGACGGTGAAAAAAGCAGAGGAGACGACGGTGTCGGGTCTTGAGCAGGGATCCCGATCGAAACAAGTTGAAATTGCACTTCAGTTGCTTCCTCTTCTGGACGATCGGCAGATTGGGATGGCGACCGGCTTGACGTTAGACGAAATCGCGCAACTCAGGCGTGAGTGAGGTGCATTACAATTTAGATATATAAGTTGATCAGGAAGAGTGGCATGAAGGTATTAGGGTCTGCGATCGAATTCGGTGAGTTTTCGGGCGATGGATTAGCGATCGGCTTGTTTGAGGATCAGGTGGTGTTGACGGGTCCACTTGCGGCGCTTGATACTAAACTATCGGGTTTAATCACTGAAGTCATTGCTGAAACCGAATTTAAGGGGAAACCGGGCGACAACTTTGCGGTGCGGGTGACAGGCTGCGACTTCAAAAAGCTGATTTTGTTGGGATTGGGCAAACCCGACGGGCTAAAGCTTGAAACGGTGCGCAAAGCTGCGGGCAAAATCGCTAAAATGGCGCGGCGTGAAAAATGTAAGATCTTTGGCATTTCGCTTCCGGTTGTAAATTCCAATGGTGCAGCAACGGCTAGTGCGATCGCAGAAGGCATTGAATTAGCATTGTATAAAGATGTGCGATTCAAGTCTGAAAAAGATGAGAGCACTGTGGTAGAGGCCGTTCACCTCATCGGGTTTGCAGGTCAAGAAGCAGCGATCGAAAGAGCGCATATGATCTGTTCTGGTGTGTTGCTGGCCCGTGAATTGATCGCCGCTCCAGCTAATGTCGTCACTCCGGTCACGATGGCTGAAATGGCCCAGGGTTTAGCGAAGGATTACGGTTTGGAGTTGAAAATTTTGGAGCGGGCCGATTGTGAAGCTTTGAACATGGGCGCATTTCTGGGGGTATCTCAAGCCTCTGACATTCCGCCCAAGTTCATTCACTTAATTTATAAACCAACCGGGACACCTCGCCGGAAAGTTGCGATCGTGGGCAAAGGCGTCACGTTTGATTCGGGTGGGTTAAATCTCAAAGTCGGTGCATCGTCCATTGAAATGATGAAAACAGACATGGGGGGCGCAGGGGCAACCTTCGGTGCGGCCAAGGCGATCGCGCAGCTTAAACCTGATGTTGAAGTGCATTTCATCAGCGCTGTGGCTGAAAATATGATCAGCGGAAATGCCATGCGTCCGGGGGATATTCTCACTGCCTCCAATGGGAAGACCATTGAAATTAACAACACAGATGCAGAAGGTCGCTTAACGCTAGCGGATGCGCTGGTATATGCAGACAAGCTGGGCCTAGATTCCATTGTGGATTTGGCGACGTTGACGGGGGCTTGCGTGGTGGCGCTCGGGAATGACATTGCAGGATTGTGGAGTCCCAATGATGAATTTGCTAAAACGCTACTCGCAGCAGCCGAGTCGAGTGGTGAAAAGCTTTGGCAAATGCCCTTTGAGGAGTCGTATTTTGAAAGCATGAAGTCGCCTATTGCTGATATGAAAAATACGGGCGCACGGACGGGCGGAGCAATCAGTGCGGCAGTCTTCCTCAAGCAGTACGTGAAAGATACGACTTGGGCGCATATGGATGTAGCGGGTCCGGTGTGGACGGATAAGGGTAAGGACTACAGCCCTGTTGGTGCCACAGGCTATGGCGTGCGGCTGCTAGTGGATTGGGTGATGGCGTAGCGCGAAAAAAGGCTATCAGCTTAATATCCTGGGTCAAAACCTGGGTGCTGGTAGCGCTTTGTCACTCATCGGACAAACTTTAAATTGCGTTAGGTGAGACGTCAGCAGCGACTACGCTTGAGACGAACCGACGGACGATGGGCATAGGGCTTAATCTTGCCAATATCGATACTTTGAGCCAAACTTTCTTTATCTAATAATACCCATTGACTCGGGAAGAAACTCAGGCAGAAATCGGGTGGAAATCAGGGGGTTGACTTCATGCGATACCCTAAACCATGTACGGTTTCGATGAAATCATCCGCTGCTCCTGCGGTCTTCAGATTCTGACGCAAGGCTTTGATGTGGGATTTGACGGCTTCTTCGGTGGGGGGATCTTGGAGCGTACAAATGCGATCGATGATACCCGCCCGACTCATGACCCGTCGCCCATTGCTCACCAGTAAATCCAGCAGCGCATACTCCTTGGGCGTCATCTTGCGCGATCGAATTCAGCAGATCTTAGGGGAGATGGTTGATATTGAGGAATCCAATCTTAGGAGAGGACTTCAGCAATCGCAGGGCTATATTAAAAACCGATTTTTAATTGAAGGCGGGTGGATTGTATCAGTGCTGGGCGGATTGATGTTTGTCGTGTTTGCGTTTCATCAACAGTTGCGGAATCGACAAACGATTCAATCACGGACTGAAAAGCTGCTCCAACTCCAAGAATTCAGCCATCTCAAACTGCAATTCTTCGCCATGGCGTCCCATGAGTTTCGCACTCCCTTAAGTATTATTTTAGGATCGAGTCAGCTTCTTATGAATACCCCAAACCGTGCCCAGCCTAATGCCCAGCCCAACGCCCCAATCAGCGCCCAGCCTGAAAGCAACGCCGAAAAGATCCAGAAAAACACCCTCCGGATTCAGTCGTCGGCAAAAGTGATGACTCAGCTTCTAGACGATATCTTGATGCTGAACCGCGCCGAGGCCGGGAAACTTCAGTGCGATCGATCGAGACTAGAACTGATGTCGTTTTGTCTGAACCTAGTCGAAGATCTCAAACTCGCCCATCCAGAGAACTCAAATATCCAGTTCATAAGCCGATCGCGTCATCCCCACTCCGAACTCGACGAGAAACTGCTATACGCCATTTTGAGCAATTTGCTTGTGAATGCGATCAAATATTCGTCAAAAGACAGTCTCATTCAGCTCATTTTAGAGAGTGACGATCGGCATATTGTTTTTCACGTTACCGATCAAGGCATTGGAATTAGCGAGGCTGATTTGCCCCATTTGTACAAACCTTTTTATCGAAGCAAAACTGTCAAAAATGTGTCCGGGAGTGGCTTGGGTCTGGCGGTTGTCAAGACCTGTGTGGAACTGCACCAAGGCACGATCGATGTGACCACAGGCGAAAATCAAGGTACGTTTTTTACGGTTCGCCTGCCCATTTCAGTTCTATAGCGTCAGCTAATCCTTCTAGCGTATATTCAATTGCTTCACAGTCCATTCGCCCTAGCAATTCCTCGCACGTCTTCGAGGTTTGGGGTCCGATCGAGGCAACGGGGATTCCTTGTAGCGATTCCAACCACGTTTCTCCTAAGGTCATTTCCAGCAGTTGACAGAAGTGCCTTACCGTTTTAGAACTCGCAAATGTCAGCAGGGTGATGCGTTTGTTTTTGAGGGCTGCTATGGCTTGTTCGTCCGCTATTTTTGGGCATCCTGATTGGTAAGCCGCTACTTCAGTTACGATCGCCCCGGCAGCGGTGAACGACTGGACGAGCACTTCGCGGCCTCCGGATTCGACGCGGGGAAATAGAATGTTTAAGCCTTCGAGAGGGGCGGGAAAGTGCTCGATGAGCGAGTCTGCGACAAAGGTGGGCGGCGTAAAGTCCGGGTTGAACCCTCGTTTTTTTAGGAATTGCGCGGTCTTTTTACCCACGACGGCGATGTTTAAGCCTGCGATCGATCGAACGTCCTGATTCAATGCGCTAAAGCGATCGAAGAAGTAATCCACCGCATTAGCAGACGTGAGAATGATCCAATCGTAGGTTGTGATATTTGCAATCGCATGGTCTAATTCGTACCAGGTTGATGGCGGCGTGATTTCTAGGGTGGGCATTTCAATCACTGTTGCGCCGCGATCGGTGAGGAGAGTTGTAAAGGTGGGCGATTGATCAGCCGATCGGGTGACGAGGATAGTTTGATGACGCAAGGGAAGATTTGGGGCAATGGGATTAGCAATAGATTTGGTATCAGGTTTAGAAATAGATTCAACAACAGATTTGAGAACAGGATGGGTCATGGATTCAACAGCGGGCCTTAAAAATTCTCGGAGTCGGACCACTTCACCGATGACAATGATACAGGGGGATAGGGATTCGCCTTTGGTGAATTGGGTGATGTTGCCGAGGGTTCCGGTCCAGATGTGCTGTTCAGGTTGCCCTGCCGATCGGATAATCGCGATCGCAGTGCTTGTTGATTTACCTTGGCGCACGAGCAACTGGATGATTTCTGATAGCGTCTTTGCGCCCATGAGAATCACTAAAGTGTCTAACCGGGCGAACGTCTGCCAATCCAGGTTTTCGGGGTCATGGGCGCTGAGAACGGTGAAGCTTTTGCTAAGGGCCAGATCGGTAAGGGGAATACTCGCAAACAGCGGCGCGGCGATCGCACTTGAAATTCCAGGAATCACGCTGTAATCAATTCTAGCCTCGCGCAGGGCCTGAATCTCGGAGGTCGTCCGCCCAAAAATAAACGGATCGCCCGTCTTAAGCCGCACCACATGAGTTTTCCGCCTTGCCGCCTCGACTAAAAGGCGATCGATTTCCGGCTGCTTTAGGCTCGGGATTCCGCCGCGTTTCCCCACATAAATCCGTTCACACTCGGGGGCCAAAATGGTAAGAATTGACGAATCCACGAGGGCATCGTAGATGACGATTTCGGCGGTTTGGAGGAGGTGGTATCCGCGTATCGTGAGAAAATCTAGTGTGCCACAGCCAGAGCCGACAAAGGATACAGACATGGGGAGGAGAATGGAGAATTAGGAATTTAGCTTATCACTTCCGAATGAATCCCCCGGCAATCCCCCGATCGGTATCGCGCAGATGTACAGATGGCGCAATGTCGTAGGCACAGGGAATCGGCGCATTCCAGCACATATCTTTGTGCGCTACGGTCTCCTGTTGAACGTCTCCGCTTTGAGGGGCAAAGTATTCAATGCCATTAGTCATGCGCGTGACCCAAGTGCTCGAAAATACCATGGGCGGTGGCAACAGCAGTGTCGATCGATGTAGCACCAGACATAAAGTTACGAGGAATAATCCGGCAGCACCCCAGAGTCCAATCTTTTCGGATCGGTCAATTGTTGACGGTGGCTCGGTTCTCAGGGGAGTTGAACTGCGATCGGTCCCAACTTTCGACCAAACCACCGCCCCGCTGATGGCCAGCAGCGTCAAAATATACGGCACACTAAATCGAAAAAACGGCGACGTGAGCATCACAAAACTAATGCCCAAAATGCCCATCAAACTCACCCACAGCTCCGGACAAGAGTCCAGTTTACGCATCAAGCTCTCAACCTTCAGTCCCGATCGCCCGATGACGGCAACGCCCATAACCCCCAGCGCACTTACTAAAGCGAGAATAATGCCGATCGCCGTTATTTTTTCCTTGCTTGATGACGACCACCAGGCTCCTAGCGACCAGAGCCAAGGGTTTGCGCCCGGTGGGGGAGTTCCGTACCAGGTGGTCCAGCCGTGAGTCCCTTGGGCCACCTGTGCGATCGCACTTCTAGCGGGCGTCCACGGTAAGTCTAAGCAAAGAACATTGCCGGGATAAAGCGGACAGCCGGACGTGATTAAGTTCCCCACAATCAGCGGTAGCAGTCCACACAGCGTCGCCATCCCGGTCATCAGCCACACCCTCATCGGCTGTCGCCACAGCGCAAATAGCAGTGTAATCGGGAGGAGCGGCAGCGCGATGAGTTTGAAGCTCACGGCCATTACGGCAAACATGACTGGAATTAACCGATCGCGGTTATCTAGCAGCCTAGAACCAGACTTTTCAGCGCCAAATTTTTCAGAGCTAAGGTTCTCAGCGCGATCGCCGACTAGCAACATCACCCACGCGATCACCCCGACCAAAATCGTCACAGGTAGATCCGGCGAGGGCGAGAGCAAAATCTCAGACAAGGGCTTCATAAACAGCGTCACCGGAATGAGCAACGCACCCCAGATGACGCTGAAATAATCCGCGAGTCTGGCCTGTTTTTGACCTTGGGGTTGAAAATGGGGTTGAAGAATCGATTGCATTGCGATCGCCCATTGCCCCAGCAACAGCAAAAATGCAAACCCATTGGTTACGGCCACCGCACGCCCCTCGAACACTACTGGATTAAACGGCGTCGCTAGGGCAAACCACGCCGACGTAAAGCCTAAATTATTAAATAACAGCGCTAGTCCTGGAACCGTTCCATAGGTCCCCAGCCACTGAATTAAGCTGTAATGGTAATACCCTGTGTCGTTCCAAACGACAGGCCGATCGACCCATGCCGCTAGCCCCACCGTCACCAGTCCCGTTCCCCATAGGACGCTCTTCGAGATTTGGATGGGTGGGATTCTAAGGAGCTTATCTTGAGTCTTGGGCTGTGGGACCTGATGTAGGACTTCATTTAGGACGATGGCGGCCTTCAGATCGCGCCACTGGACCGCACTGCGAATCATCACCGTCACAAACAGCGCCAATCCCACCACCGGAGACAGCGGCGTCACATACGACACCAACAGCAACACAATAGCCGTCACCCCGAGTCCGAGCCAAATCGCAATCAGCACGCGATCGAGGAGTCGATCCAGACGAAGCGGACGCAAATCCGCAAACACTACAGAACCCAATGATAGGGAGACTCCCAGCAACAAGCACCAACTGAGCAAAAAATACAGCATTGTGACGTCCGAACGACCTAGTTCAGAACCGCAATTCCCGCCTCTGTTACAGGTTCAACCACCGAAGAACCAGGAGGGCAATAGGGGATTCGATCGACCGCTACAGGATGCTCCAGAGAACCCGGTCGGGTTCGCGCCTCCCACTCCTCTTTTGTAAAGTTCTCGTGGTAAGAACGCTCGGCATTCACCGTCCAGAGATCGTGCTGCTCACCAAACAAATTCCGCACCGCCAGAATCGCAGTTAGCATAGAGTGATCTTGATTATTATACCGATGCATTCCATTTCGACCGATGGTTTGTAAATTCTCAAATTTTGTTAAATAGTTCTGCAACACCTCTAAGTGTGCTCGATAGTCTCGATCGTAAACCGGATACGCCTTGGGTTGGCGAATTACCGTACCATCTTTGACCTCTTCTGCCCGAGCTAACCCCAACTGCTCAATCTCACGCTTAGCCAGGTCCAGCAGCTCCGTATCGGACAGTTCCCAAAGTTCATCCCCCTCGGAACAAAAATATTCCATGCCCAGACAGGTTTTCGTCTCATCCGGCACCATCGCCAAGCTCCAATTCTTAAAGTTCTGAATACGACCGACTTTGACTTCGGGGCTGTGGATGTAAATCCAGTTGTCAGGGAAAAGATCCGATCGGTCAATTACGAGCGGCACAATCAAAAAATCGCGATACTTCAACGATCGGGCAGCTTCAAGGACGTCCGGAGGCGCAGGGGGCTGGAGCTGATGGACCAGTAGCGTCACGGGCATACTGGAAATCACTTGTTCGGTGGGCATTTCCACCCGCTTGCCTTTTTGCATTACGATCGCGCTGGTGATGCGATGACCGGACCTATTGAGTTGCACGACGCTCGACTTGAGCTGAACGTCCCCGCCTCGCTGCTTAATCTGCGCACTGAACAGCTCCCACATTTCCCCTGGACCCAGCACCGGATAGTCAAATTCCTTAATCAGAGTCTTAGTGCTGTTGACTTGAAACATCGCATTCAACACCGCTGTCCGTAGCGAGAGTCCTTTAATCCGCTGCGCTGCCCAATCGGCCTGGATTTTTTCGCAGGGAATGCCCCAGACTTTTTCCGTATAGGTTTTAAAAAAAGTTTTAAATAACCGTCGCCCAAATCGATTCGTTACCCAGTCTTCCAGGCTTTCTTCCTGCTTGATGGGCAGCACTTTGACCTTGAGGTAGCTAAGTAAAATCCGCGCACTTTCCCGCAATCCCAAATTATTCAGCGTGTCCATCATCTGCAACGGATAGCTAAAAAACTTACCGTCATAGTAAATCCGCGACAAACGCGGCACCTTAATGAAACGGCTCCCCATCACTTCTTGCCAGAGCTGGTTCACTTCGTCCACTTTGGTGAAGAAGCGATGCCCACCAATATCAAACCGATAGCCCTTGTACTGCTCGGTCCGTGCGATGCCTCCAACCTGGTCTGAAGCTTCTAGCACAACAGCCCGAGTTCCGCGCTTCACTAACTCATAGGCTGCCGTTAGCCCCGCTGGCCCGCCTCCCACGACGAGGACAGATTTTGGGGCAGATTTTGGCTGACTGGGATTGAGTTCAACATTCGATCGCATCTGAGCTTACCCTGAATGTAGTGGACGAGGAACTTGTCGAGAAAAAGCGTCTTAGCAATACGTCTTAGTCATACGTCTTCAACGATCGGCGTCGCGCAAACTCGCTGTTGCAAACTCAACCCTGGGGGGACTGAGGGGCTGGATTTGGGCTGGAGACCGAGGCGTTCTTGGGTGGAATACCCAATACTGGGATGTTCCAATCATAAAGGCAAGACCACTATAGGCATAGTAAAGCCAATGCCAGGGAATCACCCGCACTGCAAAGCTTAAACCCCGCTTTCCCCAGAAAAATCGATAGACCGACGCGTTGAGGGTGATAAGGGCTAAACCAAAGGCGATCGCCCCCAGTAGGAACGGCGTCCACCACAAGGATAGCGCCGCCAATCCCACCATGGCGTATACCGATATGACACTCAACCGACTGGTGGTATCGAGATTGAGATCGTTGACCAAACTGCGATCGCGCCAAATCAACCGAGTCCAAGGCAACGCGCGATAGAAAAAGTCAGCCTTCAGTAGCGATCGAATACCCCAATGCTTCAAATGCTTGACCTGCATCTGTTTGTTTAGGGCAATGCAATAGCCGAGACGAGTAAGCCGATACCCGAGTTCAATATCCTCAATGGACGGATGACGGTAGCGCTCATCAAAGCCGCCCGCCTGCCAAAATACCGATCGACGAATGGCCCCGCACGCGCCCCAGAAGGTCGAAGCGTTGGTTCTGGCGCGCTGGTGGGTGTAGTGATGCAGAAGGTTTTTGTACTGCGATAGAAAGTTGGGTGAACCGGGCTGGTCATCATAGGATCCGATTACAGCATCCCACTGCGATCGTTCAAACCCGTTCTGAATTTGAGCAAGTGTCTCTAGGCTCAGGGCCACATCTGCATCTAAAAAAAATAAAATATCACCCACTGCCGCCTGTGCCCCAACATTGCGAGCCTTCGCAGGTCCAGCATTATGGGTCAGTTGAATCACCCGATGCCCATCTCTAGCGGCCAAAACAGCCGATCGCTCGTCCGGCCCATCAATCACAATGATCACCTCATAGGCCAGAGATCCATAGCGATGGAGCGAATCCAAGCATTGCGCAAATGCGATTCCACCCTGATATACCGGGATGATCATCGAAATCTTCAATGTTGGCCGCATTAGAAAGGTCATAGAGCCTGAGTGAATAACTGAGTTAGCAGCTTTAAGCCTGATTTACCGAATAGGAGTGCATTTGCAATTATTAATGCATCCACTATTAAAATCCTAGGCTAGAGAGAGATGCGCAGTCGTCTTCCTTCCGGATACTTCATGAAGTCTTTACTTGAAAACAGAATTCTTTGAGGATAACTCTGAAGAAGTCGGAAACCGATCGCCTAGTCATCAGGCATACCTCGAAAATTCACGGATAATAGAAAGGAACTATAAACTTACTATTCACTGAGATCTCAGTAGAAATCCGGAGCCTGAATTTTAGACTTAAGATCTAACACTCTACGCTTGATTCGATCATAGTCTCAACTCCTTCAACCTGTAATCAAGTTCTCTCTTAAGACAGACGAAAGGCGTTGAATGAAGCGTCGATCGATCGAATCTTTGAGAAGCCAAAGCAGCGGCTGAACGAATGGAGCGGTCATCGAAAAATTGCCATAACTCCCCACAGCCCGTCCGTTGCCTAGGTTGAGGAGGGTGAGGGCAGTGGGGGAGGATTTGGGTTGGGAGGGGTGATGACGCAAGGGTTGGTTTAGCGCAGCTCGGCTCAGGTTCTGGGCGAGCACTTTGCCCTGACGAACGGCGAAAACGCCCGATTTTGGGACAGGATTTCCCTGGATTGACGCAATATCACCAGATGCAAAAACCTGCGGATGAGCGATCGATCTCAGCGTGGGGGCTACTGTTATGAATCCCTGATCGTCCGTTGCCAATCCCGATCGATTAATCCATGCTGGCGCACTGGCCTGAGTTACAAAAATGACCGCATCAAAGCATTGAGTTATCACCGTTGGAGTCGTCCCATCCGGTAGGGCTTGGCGATAGGTCAGCTTCACAGGGTTTTCCGGTGGGGTTAATTGGGTCGTATTCGTGACTTTTGCGTTTGCCGTGACGTGAATCTTTCGACTATCTAAGGTTTCGGCTAGGAATCGTTGAAACGAGAGATTGGCCGTGGGTGCGATCGTGTTTCCTTGACAAAACAGGTTAATCTCCAAAAATTCAGTCCAGCGTGCATTTAGATTAAGCGCCACTTCAATCCCGCCCAATCCCGCACCGACAATGGCGATCGACTGATATTTACGACCCAATTGACTTTCTGATTCAAACCGCTGCCACTGGTCTAGAAACTGCGCCAATGGTTTCATCGATAAAATCCGATCGCCCAATATTACTCCCGGCGGCAACAGCGGGACACTTCCTGTATTAATCGACAACACCTCAAACCCGATCGCCTCTCCCGTCGCGCAGATGACCTGCTGCCGCTCCAAATCTAGGGCGATCGCTTCAGTTTGGGTCAAGATTGCGCCCGATCGCCGAGCCAACTGTTGCACATCAACTTGACAGTCCTTCCGAGCATAATGCCTTGACAAGTGGCCTGGAATCATCCCGGAGTACAATGCATGAGTTCCCGGATGAATCACCTGAATCTGCACCGATGCAATGGGATAACGCGCTAGATAATCCAGTGCGATTGCATGGCTATGTCCTCCGCCCAGCATTACAATTTTCGTCATAAGGCTCTGGAATTAATGGATGGAATTAATTATGAAATGGCCGATCGAATAGCATCTGGATCACGAAAGCCAACGGCAACAGCAATGCCATCTTTCACAAATAATGGCCGCTTTAGTAACATAGTGTCTGCCGCAAAGGCATCAATCCACGTTTCATCGTCCCAATTTTCCTTCTCTGCATCCAACGTGCGGTAGGACTGTCCTGATGTGTTCCGCAGTGGCTTATTGCCAAGACTGCTAACCCACGATGCGATCGCCGATCGTTCTGGGGGCATCTCTCGGGTATTTACAAACTCGTGGGGAATCTTGTGGCTATTGAGCCAAGTTAGGGCTTTTTTGCAGGTGCCGCAGTTGGGAATGCCGTAGATCTGGAGAGGCATGGGCGTTGAACTCGGATAGAACTAACTGCGCAGGTATGGTGCGTAGCTTGTGCTCCAGAGTAGCATTTTTGGGGACACCCATGCCTGGTGTCGTCAGCTTCGGATGTGGGTATTCTATAGAGGGAATTCGGGTGATGGATGCACGGGAGCAATCGGACACTATGGTAGAACAATCCAAGCAAACTAACCCTTCAACGGACCGGGCCGCCCGCTGGAAGCCCATTCCTCCCTTCCCCTCGCTGCGATTTTATCTGCTTAAGGCGCTCACCCTTTTTGGACTAGTGGGGATTCCAGCGGGGCTGCTTAGTTCAGTTCAGTTGGCCTTAAGCGTCGCGATGGATCTTAAAAATAAGATTCTTCCGTTCTGGTACTATTCGCCGATCGCCATTGAAATTCCTTGGCTATTCTTCACGCTGCTGGCCGTTTTTGCCATCGCCACGTCTCCCTGGGCGATCGCATTGCTGATCCGGACGCACCATCCGATTAGCACGATGACGACCAGCACGTTGGCCCAATACAGTCCTGAAGCCCATCGGATTCTTCAACGCATCGCTCAAGAATCGGCCATCCCGCTGCCTACCCTAGTGCTGATTGACAGCCCGATCCCCATCGCATTGTCCTACGGTTTTGCGCCTCAGCTTGCGACGATCGCCGTTAGTCAAGGCATCCTCACGGCCTTAGATGAGAGTGAAATCGCGGCCCTCTATGCCCAAGAATTCGCCCACATTGCTCACTGGACGACGCCTCTGCTTTCTGGGTCCGTTGTGCTTCAGGCGATGCCATATTTGGCTTATATTGCAGCCTCTCGGTGGGGCGATCGAATGGCGTTTCAGTCTAAGCGATCGTTTCGGTTTGCCATCTTTGGTGGACTGTTAAAGGCGATTGCAAATCTCTGCGGACTGGCGGCATCCGGATTTTACGGCGTGTATTGCGGCGTTCGGTGGACTGGACTGTGGCTCTCTCGATCGAGAACGTATTACAGCGATCGAATCGTTTGCAACGGGACGGGGAATCCTAACGGGCTGGTAAAGGTGCTGCTAAAACTCACGCAGGCAACCCGAAAGGCGATCGTTGCGAATGGGTTTACGCCGATGGATTTGGAATTGCTGGAACCCTTGCTGCCGATCAATCTTGACGAATCGATCAGTACGCGTAAAGTGAAGTCGATCGGGGCTGTTAAGATCGATCGATGGTGGGAAATCAATCAATCCCAAATCCCGATCTCTGTAAGGTTTTCTAGATTAATGGTGACCGCTCGCTCCTGGCAAATCAAGCCACTTTTCAAGAGACCGGAACAACCGTGGAACTGGACGCCAAGTGCCTCTGTTCGGACTTGGGCCAAACCGTGGTTTTGGGCTGTGATTAGCTACGGAGTCGCTTGGGTACTATGGGGGACGGGTTGGGTGACGTATTTATTCGGATGGAATCGGCTGGCTTGGCTGGGGAGTGATTATGATTTATTTCTAGGCTTGCCACTCTTAGGATTTGGCCTCGGGACGTTTGTTCGGTTCAACGCGTTCTTTCCAGATCTTCCGGCCTTATTTCTCCGTGCTGACGATCGCAGCGGTCCCCCTGAATACCTCATAACTGTGAATGAGAATGACAACGGATTGCGCCCAGAGCAAGTGATGCTGACAGGAACACTTACTGGACGATCGGGAATCGCAAATTGGCTGGCCCAAGACCTTTGGCTCATGACGGATCAAGGTGATTATATTGCCCTCCACGTCACGTCAAAGACTGGACCGTTTGGCCTAGGTTTGGCCCGATTGTTGAACCAATGGTCCATTGCTGAATGTATCGGTCAATCGATCGTCGTCTCAGGTTGGCTGCGGCAAGGCGTGATTCCCTGGATTGACGCCGAGGCTGTCCGAATCGGATCCCGCCTCATCCGGAGTGAGCATCAATTTGCGACGGTAATGACCGGGGCGATCGGTGTTGCGATCGGACTATACATCGCATTATAGAATTGACATATTATAAAACCCTACTACGTCGGATGCTGAATGTTAATTTGTTGATTGTTTAAAACTGAATCTCCTGCTTGCCGTCGGTAAATGTCACATCTTTGATGCCCCATTCCTTGCGCTGCATAACCGTCTCTCGCATTGCCCCAAAGAATGACATCTGCTCACAACTCGACATCGATTTGAACGATCGCGCGCCTCCGGGTGGCAACCTTAGGACGATCGTCGCGACCTGACCTTGGGACGTTACTCGATAATCGGTAATCGTAAAATCTGCCGTATTGGCCTGGTTCAACACCGATCCGATCGCCCGGTCCATGGTTTTTTCCTTTGGTAATTGTTCCGTCTTTTTGACGAGCTGATTACAGTTGCTGTCCATGTGATACACCGCCACCGGAATCGTCGTTGCTGCTGCTGCTGACATTGCGGCTGACGTTGTGGGTGCGATCGACGGTTGAGGAGTGGGTGCGGGCAACGTGGGCCTTGGTCCGGAGGGGGGAGTGGTCGGTGGGGTGGATTGGGCGGTGGTGGGCGGCGTGGGCGGCGGCGTAGAGGTGCAACTGACCAACGTTAACCCTAAAAATAGCGTCGCATAGCGGATAAATACGGGCATCATAAAATCATCGACTCCTAAAAAATATCAAGGGTTAGCTTGCTTTAGCTAGCCCGATGATGATTATATTTTAGCGACGATCGTTCGATCTCTGCATCGAATCTCCACAGCCCCACTCCATAATTACAAAAATATGGATTGCCGAGTTCACCCAGATTCTAGGATTTTTCTACTAAATATTGTGTATTTAAGCCTTCTGGAGTAGCATAAATTCAGCGGTGCCGATCGAAAGCATCGATGTTGTAATTCATTACTTAATATGGACCAAAGTCCATCACCTTCAGGATCGTCTTCCGGTTTATCACGTCGTAAGTGCTCAAACCACTGCCCAGACTATTGTCCAAATAGTCTTCAAAACATTCGTAAAACTCGTTAGCTGGAGGGCTAACCTAAATCTTCCAGCTAGCGGGAGATATTTTAGGTAAGGCCATGATGACCCAAGAAGGATCTGTTGCTCTCAACGAAATTAAAGACCTTAATCGTCTTAAGCTCGAACTCAATATCCTCCCTCCTATCGACGTCGGAGACTATATTGCTGGGCTTCCCAGCGATCGCCGCGCCATTGCCTTTCGAGTGCTGAACAAAGGTCGGGCGACCGCTGTGTTTGAATATCTTGATCCAGAGGTGCGCGAAGAACTCATTGGTGCGCTTCATGATGTACAAGTCCGTCACATCATCGAAGAAATGCGGCCTGACGATCGAGCCGAACTCTTTGATGAATTGCCCGCTGGCGTCGTCCGTCGCTTAATCGAAAACCTTAGCCTCGGCGAACGCCAAGCGACGGCTACGATTCTGGGCTATGCCGAAGGAATGGCAGGGCGTCTTATGACCACCGAATACGTGCGGCTTTGTGAGGGCTTGACCGTATCTGAGGCGCTGGAAAAAATTCGTGTTAACGATTGCGATAAAGAAACCGTCTACTACGCCTACGTCACCGACGACAACCGTAAACTGGTCCGAGTCGTATCGCTCAGACAGCTTCTATTTTCACTTCCCACCGCACATATCCGCGACGTAGCTAGCGATCGCGTCATCAAAGTCCAAACCGAAACGCCCCAAGAAGAAGCCGCTCAGGTCATGAAACGCTACGACCTATTAGCGGTTCCAGTCGTCGATCGCGAAGATCGTCTCGTGGGTATTTTGACGATCGATGACATGGTGGATATCTTGGAAGAGGAAGCCACTGAGGACTTTCATAAAATTGCTGGCGTCGCTAGCGGTGATGAATCGTCACTCTCCAGTCCCATTGACAAACTCAGGAACCGTTTGCCCTGGCTCCTCGGGACCATGGCCCTCTACATCGGCGCATCTAGCTCCATCTCACCCTTTCAAGGCACCATCGCACAAATTCCCGTTCTAGCCGTGATTATGCCATTGTTTTCAAATACGGGTGGAACCGTTGGAATTCAGGCGTTGACGGTGACAATTCGATCGATCGGTCTCGGTGAAGTTGCCCCCGAGGACACCCTTGAAATCCTCAAAAAAGAATTCCTTGCGGGACTGGGGACAGCCCTTTCCCTGGGCGTCACCATGGTTCTGTTGTCGCTCATCTGGACGGAGCCTGAGGAACGGTGGGTTGCCTTAGTTGCTGGCGCTGTCATGGCCACGAATACGTTGGTCGCAGTGGCCCTAGGAACATTGTTGCCGATCGGATTTAAGCGGATTAATTTGGATCCAGCATTGGTCAGTGGTCCATTGGTCACGACTATGCTGGATACCATTGGCTTTATCTTGTTTCTCACGTTAATTAGCACGTGTATCAACGTGTTTCATTTCTCAATCTAATCTGAACTAGCAAGGTTTAGCGAAGGGCTAACACAGGTGAATCCAGAAGTTTCAAAGCATTCGTGGGGAGAATCATCTGGGCTTGTGTCAAGAGTTTCTCGGCGATCGCCCGAGTCGCTCCATTGCTTAACAGTGCGGTGATGGGTTCGATACTGCTGGCGAGAACGTTGCTGGCAATGGGCTTTGAAAGCGATCGGGCGAAGGTGTCAGCGATCAGCGTATGGACTTGGGTGGTGGGATGGAAATCATCCCAGTAAAAGAAGCCTTGAGGATTTTTAGGGTTATTGGCCAGTTGCTTGATCAAGGGGTCGGTGAGATTGGTAAACCCGAATTCCTGAGGACGTTTTGCAACAGATTCGCCTAGGGAGAACAAGTCTACTTGAACAAGATCGACGTTCAATGACCTTGCCCGCAGCGATCGTTCCAGTTGTTCCAAGGTTTTTTCGAGGACAACGTTGAAGCCGATGGAAAAAGCCGTTGCCACTAGACTAGTGCCTTGCTGAATGGACAGTGGCGTGCGCCCAAGGTTGGGGAGGTTGGCGATGGCGATGGTCCCTGCACCTTGGAGGGCAAGATTCGTAACGGCAGTGGCAACATTTTGGACACTTTGAACAATCGCGCCATAAAGACCAATGAAGCTTTTGAGATTTCCCATGGCCAGCCCTTGGAATAAAGTCGGCGGCAAGGCCAGAAAATCATTTCCGCCCGCAAATACCACACAGAGCGACTTATTGAGCGATTTAGGATTTCCACCATTAAAATTGAGCGCGGTGAATGCATCGACCTCATCCAACAATCCCGGCAGTTTGATGGGTAAGTTGCTCCCAGCCAGCAGCGATCCCACATTCACTCGTCCGGTCGTTGCTCCGCCCACGGCAAAGTTCAATACTTGAGTTGAGTTTAATCCCAACTTAGGTGCAAGCTGGTCGATCCAAATCGGTCCATTGGAGAACCGGCCTTGAAAGTAAGGGAACGGTGGAAACACGCCGCCCAAGGCTTTTGACAAATTTCCAGTATCTGAAAGACTATCTCCAAATACCACGATTTGCTCATAGTTTCGAGCGCTAGTTGTATTTTGAACGTCAATGGCGATCGGATTATAGTAACTATTTTGACTAGGCTTCGATCGCTGGAAGGCTTGATAACTGTTGTGATAACTCTGACGATTGCGCTTCCATTCGTGACGAAAGGCATCTGAATACGATCGATCAGTGCATTGATTAATCGGGGGCATAAAATTATCCAAATTTTTAGAAAAAATCAAAGAAATCGAGCAAAATTAGCATTAATTTATCCAATAATTCAAGGCTAATACTGAGTGTAGAGCAATTCCTTTTAGCATATACGGATAACCTGAATTTAGGAATCGCTGAAATATATAAGAAATACTAATTAAAGTTCATGAAAAAAGAAATATTCCATGATCTACGATAAGTCTTGGATTCATCAATTTTAAAATCTCGCGTCCTATGCCCCAATCCTGGAATCGTCGTCATATCCTATCGCTGTCTGATTTTTCCCCTTGGGAATATGACACCGTATTGCAGACGGCTAATAGTTTTCGAGAGGTTCTCTCTCGCCGCACCAAGAAAGTTCCGACGCTCCAAGGTCAGGTGATTACTAATCTGTTTTTTGAACCCTCGACTCGCACGCGAAGCAGCTTTGAACTTGCGGCCAAACGGCTTTCCGCTGACATTCTCAATTTCTCCCCCGGTAGCAGCTCTCTCAGTAAAGGCGAGACCATCCTCGACACGGCCAAAACCTATCTGGCGATGGGCACCGACATGATGGTGATTCGGCACCAAGAAGCGGGGGTCCCGGCTGCGATCGCGGCGGAAATGGATCGGCTCAATTCGGGTGTGGGCGTGCTCAATGCAGGCGACGGCCAACATGAGCATCCGTCGCAGGCGCTATTGGATTTGTTCACGATTTGTACGTTTCTGGATGCGGACCATCCGCGTTTGGAGTTGTTAAAAGGGAAAAAAATTGCGATCGTGGGGGATATTTTGCATTCTCGCGTGGCCCGATCGAATCTCTGGAGTCTGACGGCTAGCGGTGCTGAAGTCCATCTTGCTGGGCCTCCAACGTTGTTGCCTGCTGCGTTTCAGGATTTTGTTAGAGGCGGTTCACTGGAGCGTAATTTATTCATTCATTGGACGTTGGAGCCTGCAATTGAGAATGCGGATTTTGTGATGACGCTGCGGTTGCAAAAAGAACGGATGACGAGTCATTTGTTGCCTAGTCTGCGCGAGTTTCATCAGCAGTTTGGGATTACACGCGATCGGCTCAAGCTCTGTAATTCAGCAGTGCGCGTGATGCACCCGGGACCGACCAATCGGGGCGTAGAAATTACATCAGATGTGATGGACGATTCCGAACTGAGTTTGGTGTCGCAGCAAGTGACGAGTGGGGTGGCGGTGAGAATGGCGTTGCTCTATCTGATGGGCGGAGCGCGATCGTAAAATCACAATCCTTCCAACTGTTGTCTTAATATGACAGGCGACAGCACTGGAATGGGAGAACCTACAAAACCTAAAATATCCCGAGTTACGATCGCATCTAGCCCTAAACTCATAGCACAAGCAATTTGCACAGCATCCTCAAAGTCAGGCAACTCTAACGCGATTGCTTGCTCAAGAACACTACGATCGACCGCACAAATTTCCATCAATGCTAGCAACTGTGTGATGGCGGTCATCGCCGTTGCTTCATTTCGGGTCTGTCGTCCGACAAGGTAATGGACATCTGTGATGGTGGTTGCAGACATGAAACCTTCGATCGTGCCTGCTTCAACAGCTTTCAACAGAGGAGCTGCACGCCAACAATGCATCTAACAAAATATTGGTGTCAAATAAAATCCGCATTAGAGGAACTTCTCGATCCGTCGCTCTGCCAGCATGGTTTTAACCTGATCATCAGTCGGTGGAGCCGCCGCTGTCTTTGCAATTCCAATCAAACTTGCAGCTACGCCCTGATGTTTACTGACGAGTGGAACCCTCGATCGGACGGATTCCATCAAGGCATTGATCAATTGCCAGCGATCTTCGATCGTTAGTTTAAGTGCATTGTCTTGAAGCTCTTGGAGAGTCATAATGATTACGCTGGGGTTAGACTTTCTAGTACTATAACTTAGGACAATGGTGCGATCGAAGAGCCGTCAATATTTGCAATCATTAATCCAGTCAAGTCCCGTTATTGTTTCAGCTATGAAGACCCCCGATTCTTGCGCCATTACCTTCGCACCGTTAGACCTAAATGAGGCTTATCATCTTGCGGATGATGGGGCGAATGGGGCGATCGTTTTGATGAGCGGTATGGTGCGGAATCAAACAGATGGACAATCGGTGGACTGTCTGGAATATCAAGCCTATGTGCCCATGGCGATGAAAGTTTTCCAACAGATTTGTACGGATATTCACAACACTTGGAATGACGTGACCCATGTCTCCTGGAGCGATGACAGTAGCAGTTGGGCGAGCATCGGGACCTGCGAACAGAACGATTGCTGAAGTTCTCTAGCTTGATTCTTACGAAAGCTACTAGGGCACCTTTTTGTTCAGAATAGGTGTGCTAACATCTTTACGGCTTAGTCAGTCATCGGCAAGGCTAAAAAACTACAGCAGTAGAATAAGTGAGTGGTGAATGGCAATCAATCCAAACTCCAAACCAAAATCCAAAAAGAAGCAGCATCAGTCTAAACACTTGACGAGTCCAGTTTTACGGATTCTCATATTCTGGGGACTTATTCTGGCGGGTTCTGCGATCTCTGGCGCTTCTCTTGCCATGATGCTAGCGACAAAGCCTCTAGGTCACAAGGCGACAAATCATCCATCAACAATATTACAAAGCAGCCTTATCCATGGCCTAGAGCAACCGATTAATATCCTAATCTTGGGAATTGACAATACCGATACCGAATCAAGTAATGCAGTATCACCTGATGCCTCCACCGGATTGGGGGGGAATAGCGATACGATGTTATTAGTCCGGTTGTTACCGAAGACCCATCAGATTAATGTGTTGTCTATTCCACGAGATACGTTAGTTGAGTTGCCTGAGATCGGCATTGATAAAATTAATGATGCAAACCCTGTCGGAGGAACAGACTTAGCGGCTCACGCAGTCAGCCGTTTGGTGGGGGGAATTCAGATCGATCGCTACATTCGATTGGGAACTCAAGGACTGACGTCTCTTGTAGACTCCGTAGGTGGTGTGTCGATCGAGATTCCTAAGCCCATGGACTACATTGATAAAACGCAAAAGCTTAATATTCACTTCGCAGCGGGACGACAGCATTTGACGGGGCAGCAACTTCAGGAATACGTCCGGTTTCGCCATGATGAACTGGGTGATATCGGACGGGTTCAACGGCAACAAGTTGTTTTACGCGCACTAGCCGATCGGATTCTCAAACCCCAAACCTTGCCCAAAATTCCTGCACTGATGCAGACCATGCATCGAGATGTTGAAACCGATCTTTCAGTGGAAGAGCTGTTAGCAGTTACACGGGCACTGGCCGAGACCTCTGCTAAAAAGATTAACTTTGTGATGTTGCCTGGGCGATTTAGCCGTCCAGATGAGTACGAACTCAGCTATTGGATTGCGGATCCTGAAAAACTAGCGCCGATCGTATCTCGTTACTTCAGTGATTCTAAAACTGATTCAAATAACGATCGACTAGCTGTCCCGATTCGTGACCTAAGTATTGCTGTTGTCAATGCCAGTGGACAAAGAGGAATCGATTTGCGGCTTGTGTCTTGGCTACATCGGAAAGGGTTTAGTAACGTCTACGTAACGGATCACGAAGTGGATGCTAATGAGATTGGCAACACCACACAAATTGTTGCGCAACACGGTAATCCACAATCGGCCAACGATCTCCAAAAGATTTTATCAAAGGGACAAGTTCAAGTGGAGTCTACCGGAGACATTCTGTCAGATCTCACCGTGGTCGTTGGTTCTGATTTGATTGAGCAACTAGAAGTCTATTGACGATAGGTTCAATAGTCTAGGTTCAATAACTCTAGGTCCAATGACTGGAGGTCCGAGCATGGACGACTGGGATGGATTCGATTTTTTTGTGCAGATACCTGAACATCAGGCTATTATTCGCATAGATTCAGTGAATTGAAGACGAGCGCAATCGCTTCAAAATTTATTAGTTTATAAAGGACAATCGCTATGATGATGTATCAGACTATTCGATTTGTCATACCTCTCTGTATGGCAGTATCGATCCTATCGGGCTGTAGTAAAGCAGAAGAGGCTACCGCACCTAGCAGCCCTAAACCCGTTGCTGTCAGTCCTTCACCCAAGGCGGAGACCACGCCAATAGCCGCAGTTTCCTCATCTAGCCCTTCTTCTGCAACATCGCTGAAGCCTCAGGCTGAGAAGATGCCGAAACCTGCTGAAGTAAAATGTCCTCCGACTGAGATTAAAGGAAAAATGGGTCAGAAGGGTAAGATTTACCACATACCAGGAAGCAATAATTATGACGCCGTGAAAGCTGAGGCTTGTTTTAAGGATGTTACAAGTGCCGAAAAGGCAGGATATCGTGCCCCAAAATAGTTGATCCAAAATAATTGATCTAAAAGAGTTGATGCGATCGAAGAGCTGTTAACACCTACAATTACGAATCCAGTCAAGTCCTACCATTGTTTCTTACCATGAGCGTTCCCGATTCTTACGCCATCAGCTTTGCACCGCTCGATCTCAATGAGGCGTACCGTTTGGCTGATGATGGGGCGAATGGGGCGATCGTTTTGATGAGCGGTATGGTACGGAATCAAACCGATGGACAATCGGTGGACTGTCTGGAATATCAAGCCTATGTGCCCATGGCGATGAAGGTTTTCCAACAGATTTGTTCGGATATTCGCAACACTTGGAATGACGTGACTCATGTCGTGATTCATCATCGAACAGGGAAATTGGCGATTGGTGAAATTAGTGTCCTGGTTGCGATCGGCTCTCCTCATCGAAGTGAAGCCTTTGCAGCTTGTCAATACGCCATAGATACGCTCAAACACAATGCACCTATCTGGAAAAAAGAACACTGGAGCGATGGCAGTAGTAGTTGGGTGAGTATTGGGGCTTGTGAACAGGCCGATTGCGAAATGGGACCTTGATTTGATGCAAATCTCCTAGGTAGCTGCCAAAATCTTAACCATCATTTCTCCTCCAACGTCCCTCGCGTTACACCCAACTGATTTTGCAGCGGACTATCATTTTTGAGCGATCGCCACAGATCCGTTCCCGTAATCTCTCCCGTCAACAGTTGCTGATACCGCCGAATTGTCTGCTGCACCTGCGATGGCGTTTCATTGGCAAACTCAATGCGGAAGTGTCGCGCTCCGAGATCCATTAGCTTTTGCGCTTGTTCGGCCCCCGTTTGCGCCACGCCATTGAATACCGTGTTTCGGCATCCCGCATCCGCTTTCAAAATATGTTCGGTCCCCGTCCGATCGCGCAGCTTCACCTCATGGGTATCGCAAGGACGACCGCAGTTGGTAAAATCTGTCCCAGTAGACAAAAATGCACAGAAGACACAGTGTTCCATATGAAACATGGGCATGTGTTGATGTAACGTAATCTCTAGCCAGTCGGGCGGAGTTGAGTTGAGCAATCCGGTTAATTGACGAATGTTTAGATCGTAGGAAGCTGTTAACCGATCGATCGGATAGTGCGTTTTGAAATACTCGGCGGTGAGCGCATTGGCAATATTAAGTGAAAAGTCACCGACGAGTTTTACATTCTTGGCCTGGAAAAATTTAAGGTGGTCATAGTTTCGGACCAAATAGCCATCGCTCTCTGACTTCAAAACTTGGTCTAAAATCCAGTTTTCACCCATCTTCATAATGCGCGGTGGAGCCACAAAGGTTTGTGGACGATGGGCGGCGGCTCGGACTTTAGCGACCGCAATGCCATACCGTCGTGGATCTTCAAACTCAGCATAAATTGTCTTCACCCCAGACTCGATCGCCACATCCAACTGCTCCAAATCTCGCACTAATACGATGAGTTCTGCCGAGCCTTTTTTTGAAGCGGTGTGTTCTTTATCCTTGAGAAGCGGAGCGATCGGTGAGGTTTCGGCTAAGGTCCACCATTTTGGCTGCGATCGGGCCACTAGAAGCTTGTCAATGGCCTCTCGCCGCATTCGGTTCATCTCACTGACGGGAAGCATAATCAGGCCCGTTGAGTGGTTTACTAATTCCCCAAGTTCAAACGGCGTCCCACCGAGTCGTCCAAACTGATGGCGAAACTTTTCGGTATCGATCGGTTTATGGTTCGCTTCAATGCAGGGCATCGTGGACTCGACTTGCACAATATGGCCGAGCCGATCGCGCAGAATTGCGACCAACACTTCACCGACGCCCCCATGGATTTCAATGTCAACGGGACGCTGGAATGCATTTTCATGGTCGTAGGTTTGGCGCACCCGTTTGTCAAGTTCGGGATCGCTGGTCTTCCAGATTCGATCGCCGATGTTGATGTTTGGGATATTCAACACGTCCTGACCGAAGGTGAGATAGGTCTCTCCTCGTCGGGTTTCCACAGTGTAAATGCGTCCGCCTTCCTCCCGCTCGTCCGGTTTACCTGCGTCAAAAACCACGCCATCACCGGGTTTCATCGCTGTGATTGCCTTTAAAATAATTTGCGGATTGTTAAACCGATCGGGTTCGATTCCGAGGACTTGGCCGAGATACACGCCCCGTTTTTTACCAAATCTGGCATGGGCCAATTCTTGGTTATTAATCCCGTTGAACCAACCCGGATACAATCCCCGCGAGAACGCCATTTCAAGATCGTAGCGATCGGTTGGACTCACATCATCGGTGTTAAATTCAACATTAGCTTCACTAACAGCTTCGTCAATGGAATTCACAACGGTTTCGATCGCCCGATCGAGCGCTTGACGATACACTCGTGTAACATTTGCAACATACTCAGGCGCTTTCAGACGGCCTTCGATTTTGAGGCAGGTGACGCCCGATCGGATGAGTTCTGGCAACACCGCCAACCCCGATAAATCCTGCGGACTTAGCAGATAGCGACGATCGCCCAAGTCCACCGCTTCGCCATCACAGATCAAGTCATAGGGCATCCGGCAGGCTTGCGCACATTCGCCGCGATTGGCCGATCGTCCACCTAAGGATTCGCTGGTCAGACATTGGCCTGAATAGGCGACGCACAAAGCTCCATGAACAAAAACTTCTAACGGTATTCCGCAGGTCGCTTGAGTCGCCGATCGGATGGTGTTGATTTCTTTAATGGAACATTCCCGCGCAAGCACCACGAGCTGACAGCCTAACTCTGCCGCAAACTCAACCCCCGCCGCACTGGTAATTGTCATCTGCGTCGAAGCATGAATGGGGAAATCCGGCGACATTTGCCGAATTAGAGTGCATAATCCGACATCTTGGACGATCGCAGCATCGACTCCCGCTGTAATGACACTTTTTAGATATTGCCGTGCATCTTCGAGTTCGCTGGGAAAAATCAGCGTATTCAGCGTTACGTAACCTTTGACGCCGCGTTTGTGGAGAAAATCCATCAGTAGAGGGAGATCCGCCTCCGTGAAGTTTTCCGATCGCATTCGCGCATTAAACCGATTGAGACCAAAATAAATCGCATCCGCCCCGTTCTCTACCGCCGCCCTCGCACAAGCCCAATTGCCTGCGGGTGCAAGCAGCTCGGGGATGGGCCGCCGCGTGTCACTTACTGCTGCCTTCGTGGCGCTAGATACTGAGAAATTTGGGGTTTGGGGTTGCAAGAAGACCATGAATTAGGTATTGTATTCTCATTAAGGAGCAGTTATTGAATTTCTGCAAACTACAATATATGCCTACATCCTACACCGCCGCATCTCTAAAATCCGAATTAAACGATCGTGGGTGGCGCATGACGCCCCAGCGCGAAACGATTTTGACTGAGTTCCAAAATTTGCCGTCGGGAGAACATCTGAGTGCAGAGGACTTGCACGATCGTCTAGAGGAAGAAGACGCTGGCATCAGCCTTTCAACTATTTACCGCACCCTCAAGATGATGTCGCGTATGGGCATTCTGCGCGAACTAGAGTTTGCAGAAGGCCATAAGCACTACGAAATCAACCAGCCTGCGCCTCACCATCACCATCACTTAATCTGTGTTCGCTGTGGCAAAACGGTGGAATTTAAAAGTGATTCGATTCTTAAAATCGGGTCAAAGAACGCCGAAAAAGAAGGATTTCAACTTCTCGACTGCCAGCTTACCGTTCATGCCGTTTGTCCGCCTTGTCAGCGATCGCTCAAATAAAGAACCCTTTCAGAGATCAAACTTCAAAATCTCGACAGCCGATCGCGTCTTCAGATAGCGCTCGGTGAGGATGAACAGTACATTTTAGGAAATAATCTTGGGTAAAATATTGGCATTGGCTACAGGGAACCTGATGCATTCGAGAAGCCACCTGAAACGTCTGAAACGCACTTTGGCACAGCGAGTACACACAAAATCCGGTGAAGCTCCAAGCAAGTACTCGTAAGACGATCGGTAGCATGATAGGTAACAGCATAAGAGTCCTTCAAAATGGTGGGTTGAAGTGAAGCAATCAGGGTGAACCTAAACGATCGCACAAACCGATCTAAAACGATCGCCCAAAACAATTATACTTTATGACGAAGCTAATTTTTAGCAACACTCGATAACCTGACCAACTTGTTGCCATAGGGCAACCCATTTAGTGGGAACTCACATGGCACAGACCCCTTCACCGACCCAATCCCAGCCTCACTACTACGTCGATACCCCGACTCAGCTACAAGCCTTTGCGCAGGAAAATCAGGCCATTACTTGGCTAGGGTTTGATACAGAATTTATTAGTGAAAAACGGTTCTATCCGATGCTGTGCCTGATTCAGGTCATCACTGAGCATGGCGTTTATCTCATTGACCCGATGGTGCTTGAAGACCTGACGCCCTTTCTTGTAATGGTTGAAAATCCTGCCATTTTGAAAATTACCCATGCCGGGGATAACGACTATCGACTGCTTAACATGCTTTACGGCATCTACCCCAAAAACCTATTTGACACCCAAATCGCTGCTGGGTTCTTGAGTAACACCTATCCCATCTCCTTCCAAAACCTCGTCGAAAAAGAATTCCGCGTGTCCCTGAATAAATCCTTTGCCGTGACGGATTGGGAAGCTCGGCCCATTAGTCCTCAGCAGCTCGACTATGCGCTGAATGATGTGTTGTATCTACCGGAACTGTGGACTCGAATGACGGCGCAATTGGAAAGTCTTAACAGGCTCTCTTGGCTCCAGGAAGAAATCGCTAAGCTCGAAGCGCCAAAGTATTACGAAAGCGACACGATGAAGGATTTCCTAAAAAGCACTCTAAACACGCAGCTCAATCGTCAAGAACGAATTTTTCTCATTCGCCTCATGGCATGGCGACTGGACGAAGCCAAACGCCGTAATGCGACAAAAGAGCTAGTCCTGCCTAGCAAAACCATGATGCTGATTGCCAAAAGCATGAGTCAAGGCCAAGCGGGACTCCGCCAAAATCGGATGATTTCGGACAAGCTCATCCAAAACCATTGGGATCTATTCAGCCGATTGTTTAAAACAACCATCACCGCTGACGAAGAAGCGCTTCTCAAACAAATCCCCAAGTGGCGCGAGGAAAGCCCAGAGCAGGCACTGAGTTCAGAGTTTCTCTATCTCCTCATCCGCGATCGATGTCTCAAAGCCCGCATTGCCCATACGATTGTCGTATCCAAGTCTTCTCTTCGGAGTCATGACTCATCCCTTGACTCTGGCTGGCGCAAAGAACTGCTCGGTGAAAGCCTAATTCAATGGATGAAGTCACAAAAGGTTGTGTCCTTTGAAATGTTGGACGATCGCTGCCTTGTGAAATTTGTCGATTAAATGGCCACCAGAATGGGGAGCCTCCAAATACAGGATATAACCTTAAGTTTTTTGGGTGTGGGCGACCATATCACAGTAATTCACCGCTTCTCCTACGACAAGCTTTCTCAGCGACATTTCGGAAAATCACAGAATGATACAACTGCCTCGATCGTGCGCCAAGCGGAGGAGAGTGCAGTATCCTATTGGGGCAGATTTGTAACCCGTGCTATGACTTCGCCTCTACTCTCACCTAAGCTCACCCTTGCCGAAAAACTAGCCTATGGTGCGGGTGATCTCGGTCCCGCCATGACGGCCAATCTTCTGACGTTTTATCAGTTGATTTTCTTTACCGATGTGGTGAACATTCCGGCTGGGTTAGCAAGTTTAGTGCTGGTGATTGGGAAGGTGTGGGATGCGGTGAATGATCCTATTGTGGGGGTGATGAGCGATCGAACCCAATCGGCTAAGTGGGGACGGCGATATCCTTGGATGTTGTGGGGGGCGATTCCGTTTGGGATTACGTTTGTGTTGCAGTGGGTGCATCCGGCCATGGACGGGATGGCATTGTTTTGGTTTTATGTGGTGATGGGCGTGCTGTTCAATACTGCCTATACTGCCGTGAATTTGCCTTATACGGCGCTAACACCGGAGATGACCCAAGATTATGATGAACGCACGAGTTTGAATGGTTTCCGGTTTACGTTTTCCATCGGCGGCAGTTTGTTATCGATCATTTTGATGATCATTATTAGTCCGATGGTCCAAGACAAGGGCGATCGATATTTGCTGGCAAGCGTAATCATTGCAATGCTATCGATCACGTCTCTGTTCTGGTGTGTCATGGGAACAAAAAATCGGACATTGAGCAATCGCGCTGTCGTTGTCTATGAAGATGAAGTTCCGTTTCTTCAACAGGTCAAGATTGCATTTAGTAATCGTCCATTTCTCTATGTGATTGGCATTTACTTGTGTTCGTGGCTAGCGTTGCAGATTACAGCCACGGTCATTCCATTCTTTGTGGGTCGGTATATGTTGCTCTCGGATGGGGATACGAACTTTGTCGTATTGGCGGTTCAAGGGACGGCGCTGCTGGCATTATCGTTCTGGAGCGGGGTAAGTGCGCGTTATGGGAAGAAAGCAACCTATTTTGCAGGGATGGGGATTTGGCTGATTGCGCAGGTAGGATTGTTTTTGTTGCAGCCCGGACAGGTGATGCTGATGTATGCGCTAGCGGTGATGACCGGGCTAGGAGTTTCGACTGCATATTTGATTCCGTGGTCGATGTTGCCGGATGTCATTGATTTGGATGAGTTACAGACGGGACAGCGGCGCGAAGGGTTGTTCTATGCCTTTATGGTGTTGTTACAAAAGATTGGGTTGGCGGTGGGGATTTTCTTGGTGGGGCAGGGGTTGGCGCTGTCGGGGTACCGAGGGGATGTAAAGGAGACTCCTGTGGCTGCGATTTTGGCTATTCGGGTGTCGGTTGGTCCTCTGCCGACAGTGTTTTTGATTGCGGGGGTTATCCTGGCGTATTTCTATCCTGTTACGAAGGCGTATCACGATGAGGTGTTATTGAAGTTGGCCGATCGAAAAAATCAGGCGTAGATCAACCGTAACTTGGCGCCTGATTTTAAAGAGAGGTTAGACTAATAAAATGTTTATGTTGCA
>ENA-OFCI01000205-OFCI01000205.1-metagenomes-genome-assembly--contig:-NODE-205-length-40202-cov-3.434603_pt1 | contig 40202 bp, 36 predicted proteins | sample MGYA00153391_OFCI01 | MGnify analysis MGYA00153391
GGCTGGCGGTCCCGCCACATGCACGCCCGCCGCATTCATGGTTCGCAGCGCCTTGGCGACCGACGTGCCACCCAGCATAGTGGACAAACGAAGCTGATTGCCGCCGGTAAAAAATACCCCCGTGGCCGATTCCAGGCGCGCCAGACGCCCGCGCTCTTCACAATCACGCCGGGTATCAAAATCCATTGCGGTGACGCATCCCGCACCGAGATCACTGAATATTTTTTCATAGCGTGCGCCGGTATTGCTTAAACGGCTCGCGGTCGGAATGACCACAATATTGGCATTCGCGCTATTACCGTCCCCACAAAGATCAACAAAACGCTGCAATATTTGCGGCGAATTTTCTTTTTCTTCCGCGCCACCGATAGGAATAATCCATCCGCGTTCAGCGCCCTCTGCAACCTTGCTCGGCATTCGTCTTGCTCCCTTAAACCCATTTTTATCTCCACCGAATTATGACTGAATCAGGCCGGGTTTAACCAAGCCGCGACGATAGATTGCGCGGTAGGTTGCACGAAAGTTTGCACGACAGATCGCGCGGTGATTTTTCAAAAAAATATATAAACACCAGCATCGGCGAGCTTCTTCAGCTATTTTTGCTCCAAGAGGCAATCCCAGAGGGGAGTTTGCTTGGCTGAATCATAAACCCATCAATATTAAAAAAATCAAGCATAAAAAAAAGCCCATCAACCTTGCGGTTGATGGGCTGGGTATTTTCCACTGGAGTTTGCTGCGCTGCGTTGCAGACTCCGGTGATCAATGCTTAATCACCGCAAGCCAACCTCGTTGCCATCCCCAACCTAGCGGAAGGTATAGCGTGCACCAAGTGTGAAGTATGCGCCAGTCTGCGAGAACCAATCAGTGTTGGCCGGACGATTCAGCGGATCAGCCGAGGGACGCAAATTGGTGATGTTTTGCACGGTAGCCGACAGCACCAGGTCTTTAAAGCCACGATATTCTGTTCCCAGATCGAACGTGACTTGTTCGGTTACACGGCAATAGCCAAGATAGATTGAGCCGGGTGCCTTGTTACTACAAGTCGATGCGGTAGAGTCACCGTTGTTATAGGTCTTGAAACCCGAAAAATAACGCGTCGTCAGTGTTGAGACCCAGTTCCCGCGTTCCCAAACGGTGCGAAGCGTGCCGCGAACACGCGGTACATCACGATAATCCACATATGAGACAAACCCGGAGCCGTCTTCCGGGCTGTTTTTATAAACACTGACATAACTGACCAGTGTGCTGGTGGATAACTTACCGTATTCGCCCAGCGAGAAACGCGCATTCAAATCCAAATCCACACCGGATGTGACGGTTCTACCGATGTTAATAAATCCGGTACGAATCGATTTAATATCGCCAACGAGTTGTCCCGGAGGTGCCGGTCCACGTTGTACGCGCCCTTTGTAAAGCGGCGAGGGATTATTTTCGTTGTTGAGAATCTGCGACAAACTCAAAACATTGATTTCATTTTGGCGATCAATTTTGTAGTAGTCCAGCGTCAGTGACGTCTCTTTGTTGAGATCAAACACAATGCCCGAGTTATAGACCTTGGCTGTCTCCGGCTTTATATCCGGATTAGCCTGAATCAACAAGCCAATATTTTGCTGGCACTGAAGCTCATCGCCATTAACGCAAAGGATGGGATCAGTCACTTGCGTAAATGCCGAGGTCGAGCTCTTGCTGATTTCGGTCAGCGACGGCGCGCGGAAGCCTTTTGAGAAGCTGGTGCGCAACTTCACCGCCGGGATAACCGTCCAGCCAATCGCTATTTTAGGAATAGTCGAGCGCCCATAGTCGGAATATTGATCGCTGCGTCCGGCCAATTGCACCTCAACATTTTTCCAGACGGGCAGGTTCAACTCGGCAAATACGCCTGTCAAATCACGCTTACTATTGGCGCTGGCATTACCATAACCGACAATTTCACCCGTTGTTTTGAGGACATCTGGTGTCACGCTGCGGTCCTCGCGGCGATACTCAATACCGGCGGCCAAACCAATCGGGCCACCTGGCAGATTGCCAAACTCGGTTGAGGTTTTAAGATCAAAAATCGTAAAGCTTGATTTCGCGCTATCTTTTGAATTTACCCGCAGCTGGGCCGCCGTGATTTTACCTGCAGACGGATTCAGGAAGTTATAGGTTCCATCCAAAATTGCCTTGGTCAACACCGAGGTACGGATTTGGTTGGTCGCATTCGCATCTACCGTGTTTTGGCTATAAAGCGCACCCGCATCAAAATCCCAGGTGCCCACCGTGGTTTTGCCGCTCAACACAAAACGCATCGTATTGCTTTTCACATCAACACCGGTATTGCCGACATCGGTAAAGCGGTAGCGGTAGCCCGCATAATCACCCGTAGGATTACTGGGGTTATTGGGCGGCAGTACTTCCGGGATATTCACAATCGTATTGGACGCCGAGGCATACCATGGGCCAATATCACCCGCAACTTGTGGCGTGCTGAGGTACTTGGTCTTAAGCTGATTAAAACTTGCCTCGCCAGACACGCTCGATGCCCCGCTCAAATCAATGGTGCCGCGCGCAAAGACGTTAGCACGATCACTCTTGGGAACAACTTCAGTATCTTTCCAATTATCGTAGCGGCAAACCGTTTGCCCGGGTCGTTGTTGGCCGGGCGGGCAGGGGTTTTGATTAGCAGAGCCTGCGCCCGACAAAATCTGGGCATTACCGAGCGTGATAGGGTCAAAAATAACATCCGGATACAGGTTCAGCTGTGGGGCATAGGATGAAAAAGCTCGCTGCCCGGTGCGGTAACGCGTTGAATTAAAAAACTCCGAGCGATTCAGAAATTTTTCAGATTCCCGAAAACTAACCCGCTCGCGGCTGAAAGCCTCGGCATTGATAAAAAAATTGTAGCGATCACTGGCAAGATCACCGACACCAAAACTACCGGTGATGTTTCCGGTATTGTAAATACCCTTTAAATTGGTCGAGCCGCGCACTGACGCCACACCACCTTTAAAATCGCGGCGCAAAATAATATTTACCACACCCGCAATCGCTTCCGAGCCATAAATCGCCGACGCACCGTCTTTCAAGATTTCGATTCGCTCAATGGCGTCAAACGGGATGGCATCCAGATTCACTACGGCACTTTGTCCAAAGTTAGGATCGGCCAAACCATACGGGGCTATCCGGCGACCATTTAACAACACCAGGGTCGCAGATGAACCAAGACCACGCAAAGAGACGGTAGATGCACCTGGTGAAAAACTATTCGCGCCCGCCAGATCATTCAAGCCGCCGCCACCGGCAGACGGTAGCGTACGCAATAGTTCAGTTACGGTCTGCTTGCCCGAACGCTCAATTTCTTCGCGGGTAATGATCTGAATAGGCGACGTACCTTCGGCCTCAACGCGTTTGATGTTCGAACCGGTAATCTCGATTTTCTCGATCTTTTGTGGCGTTGATGCCGCAGGCGGTGATGTTTGCTGCGCCATGACTGGCGCGCTTATCAGTACGGTTGTAGCGCTCACCCCGATAACTGTACTGATCAGTTGCGATAACTTTTTTTGCTTGCATTGCATTTGGCTTACCCCATCAAAAAAAAATGGACAAAATAGTCCGATCCGACTCGCTTAATAACAAACACTGAAATATGTCAATGCATGTTTAATTCGCACTGAAATACGTTTGTAAGATAAAGCTGTTACTGCGTAGCCGAGGGTATCACCAGCATCGTGTTCAAGCGACAAATATCTATAAAAAACACACATTTTGTTGCGTAATTTATACAGTTCAAAACAAATATTGTGTACGCAAGAGCAAGCGTTGAGGTATCGGCGTTATTCCAGGCTGCCACCGCTTTGTGGCATATCCAGCCAATAGCGTTTGCGCAGCTCTCGATATTTTTCGACCGTAGGTTGACCACTGGCATCCATGCTGAATTTCAAGGTCAAAGCGCCCCATTCATCGGTACGCAAAATCTCTATGTGCCGCGATACCGAACCATAGCGCGCCATTACCTCGGCATTGGGATGCCGAAAGCGGCTGCGGTAGCCGACCGGCACCAAGGCTAATTTGGGGTTAACCGCGTCAATAAACGCTTCCGTTGATGAGGTTTTGCTGCCGTGGTGCGGCACCACCATCACATCAGCCTTCAAGTCTTGCGGATGGTCTTGTGCCCTTGCCAGTAGCTCAAGTTCGCTTTTTTTCTCAATGTCTGCCGTCATCAGGATCGTGCCGCCCCGCGCACGTATTTTTAGCACACAACCCAGATCATTGGTTTTGCGACGTTCCTCGTTGTAATCCTCTTTGACGGGGTGAAGAATATCAAAATCAACCCCGTCCCAGTGCCAGCTATCACGAAGATCACAGCGCATCAGTTCCGCAGACCCTTTCAGCGCCTCGCTGTCACGATTCATCGAGGTCATGACCCACTTGGGGTTACGTGTATCAATAACTGATTTTGCGCCGCCAGAATGATCTTCATCGGCATGCGTAATAATCAGCGCATCCAGCTCGCGAATGCCTTCACCACGCAGATACGGCACGATGATTCGATTACCTGAATCGCTATCCGGGTTGTAGCGCGGGCCGGTGTCGTAAACCAGGGTGTGATTAGCCGTTCGCACCACGGTCGCCAGCCCCTGCCCCACATCCAGCAGCGTCACCCATAGCTCGCCCTCTTTCGGCTTGGGTGGCAGGATAAAAAACATCGGCAATACCCATATAAAACCCAGCCAGCGCGGTGCTGGATTGCGCGGCAGCAATAACCATGCGCAGCCGCATAAAGCCAGCACTACCGTCCACAACTGTGGCGCGTGGCTTTGCCATACTGCGTTCGGTGTATGGGCTAACCACGCCAGCGCCCAGTAACACCAGCCCATGATGGTATGGGCCAGCGACAGCAGGAAATCGAACGGCCCGATAAATGAAAACGCTGCACCCAATAACGTAATCGGCACGACCACCAGACTCACCAGCGGTATTGCAAAAGCGTTTGCAATCGGCGAAACCACCGAGACCTCCTGAAATAACGCAAGCGTCATCGGCAGTAGTCCCAACGTAACCGCTACTTGCGTGAGAGCTGCGCTCTTGAATGATGATAGTTGCCCGGTACGATGTGCTGTTACGTAGAAAATCGCCGCGACCGCGCCAAAGCTTAGCCAAAATCCTGGCGCCAGGACTGCCCACGGATCGAGCAGTAACACCGCCAACAGCGCCCACGATAATATTCGTGTCGCCGACGTTGCACGCCCCATCCACAGCGCAATCGCCACCGCCGACAACATGAACAGGGTGCGCTGTGTAGGCACTGAAAATCCGGCAATCAATGAATAGCTCAGCGCGGCAAACGCACCCGCTAACACCGCTGCACGCTGCGCCGGTAAACGCAGCGCCAATGCTGGCATGCGCGCCCAGATACGAAAGGCCAGCCAGTACCATAAACTCGCCACCATCGTAATATGCAGACCCGAAATAGACACTAAATGGCCTACACCAGTGCGCCAGAACACCCTCCACTGATCCGCAGGCACAGCGTTTTGCTCGCCTATCGCCAAGGCGATCAAAACACCGCGGTAGGGTTGATCCTTCAATGCCACATTCATCTGATCGCGAATCGCCATGCGGGTACGATCCACCCGATTTGAAAACCCCTCGACAAAATCATCGCGTTTTTCATTCAGTCCTTTGGTGCGGACGTATCCCGTGGCGCGGATATTTTGTTCCAGCGCGAACGCTTCAAAATCATAACCATGCGGATTTAGCGTACCGTGCGGGCGGCGCAAACGCACCGTCATTTGCCAACGCTCGCCCGGCTTGATGACCGGTGGTGGCATTGCTTCTTCGCCTTTTTGGGGGCGCTCCACATACCAGGTCAAAGAAATATGTGGCGGGATTTTCGCTGCAGCCGTTACGGTGCGCTCAATATCGAATTCAAAACGCGTACCACGCTCATTCACCGTGGGCAGGCTTGCCACGATGCCGATGATTTCAACATCACGACCTTCCCATTCGCGTGGCAATTCTTCGGCCAATCGTAACTCTGCACGCCAGTGGGCATAACCAAAGCCGAGCATCACGCCCGCACTCAGCAATAGCAAAAGCGAGGCGGCTTTCGCAAAGGCACTTTCCTGCACACCCAATCCAAACGCCAGCAGCCCAGCGACACCACAGGCGAGCATCCACTGCACACTGTTGGCGAGCGGCAATATCGCCATGCCTTGCAGCAGAAATGCGCCAATGACGAAGCCAAGAATGAGGGAGCGCACGTTATAATTATTTTAGTTAATAAGAAATACAATGGAAATATGCAACGCGAAGGTGCCGTAAGGGCAAATTTCAAACAACGCAGTACCCTTTTAATGCGACGACACAGTACCCTGCCCCTGCCTAGCACCGAACGCAAAACGTCAACCCTCAAACACTAAACGCCCATCACCAAGCACCCAACCTTTAAAGCCGCTAACTTATGAAGCGTTTTTTGCGAAACAAGCTGCCTCGTCCCGAGTCGATCACCGGGAATAAATATCTGCGCTGGCTGGCGCCCTGGTTAGGACATCCGCGCCTGTGGCATATGCATCGGCGGGGGGTGGCGATGGGGGTGGCGATAGGGCTGGTGACCGGCTTGATCCCTGGCCCTGTTCAAATCCTGTTGGCGCTGCTGATCGCGATCCCCCTGAGAGCCAATATTTTGGCGGCGGCCGCCACCACGCTGTATACCAATCCACTGACCTTCATCCCGCTTTATATTTTGGCTTACAGCATTGGCACGCTGGTCACGGGTGAAAGCATGCATGATATTGCGCCGCCAGAATTTACCGCGACCTTCAGTGAATTCTGGAAAATTATTCCCGACATGTTCCACTGGTTTATTTCAATGGGCCCCACCTTGTTAATCGGGTTGTTCATTCAGTGTCTCATCTTCGCCATCGTAGGCTATATCGGCACCATGCTGATCTGGCGCTGTGTCGTTTCAACCATGTGGAAAAAACGTCAGCGACGGCATGCCATAAACCAAAATAAGCCAACATAAATCAATATGAAACCCGAATACTGGGATGAAGCTTGCCTGCATCTTGCCAAACGCTGCAAGGTGATGCGCGGCCTCATCAAGGCACATCCTGTAGCCAACCTGCGTTCACGCGGCAGTACGTTTTCAACCCTCGCACGCGCCATTGTGGGCCAGCAAATTTCAGTCAAGGCGGCCCAATCGGTTTGGGATCGCGTCATCGCCGCAGCCGTTGCAGCAGGTGGCATGACGCCACCTGCGCTGCTGAATATGAGTGTTGCAGAGTTGCGCGCGTGCGGCTTGTCCGGCAGCAAGGTAGCCTATATCCATGATCTGGCTCGCCACTTTAACGACAAGCTCGTAAACCCGCGCCGTTGGCCGCATATGAGTGATGATGAAGTGATCAATGATTTAGTTCGCGTGAAAGGCATTGGCCGCTGGAGCGCAGAAATGTTTTTGATTTTTTATATGATGCGGCCCAATGTTTTTCCGGTGGATGATATAGGCGTGATTCGCGCAATTGAGCGACATTTTCATGCGGGCACGCGCTTAAGCAAAGCCGAGATCAGCGCCTATCGAACACGTTGGGCGCCGTGGAATACGGTGGCATCCTGGTATCTGTGGCGCTCGCTGGAACCGGTTCCTGTCACCTACTGATCGGGCCAACTGCATGGCGCTCCACCTCCAGCACCTCCATCATCCCTACGCCGCCGTCTATGCCGTTGTGAAAAAAATCCCTCGTGGCAAGGTCGCCACTTATGGCCAGATTGCATTGCTCGCGGGCATGCCGCGTGCGGCGCGTCAGGTGGGTTTGGCGCTGCGGATCGCGCCGGGCAGCATCAAAATTCCCTGGCACCGTGTCATCAATGCCCAAGGCCAGATCAGCATGCGTCTGCACGACTGGCAATCTGGCGGCGATGATTATCAACGGGTGTTGCTGGAGAATGAAGGCATTGAATTCAGTGCGGCAGGCAAGATCAATTTGAAGAAATTTCGGTGGCTACCGCCATCTTTGGAAATGCCTCGTTCCTGAACAGTTATGCCTTGAAGAGCCGCACCCCTGCTAGGGTTTGGGCAATATATAGAGCGTGCGCAGAGCGTGCAGAAGGTATTTAAGCTGATGAGCTAGCCCAATCAGCCAGCCCAATCAGCTAGCCTAGCAGCCCGTCAGCAATCGTCAGGCGGCGCGACATCTTGGCGGCTAACTGCGGATCATGCGTGACCATCACCAGCGCGGTTTCGTATTTTGCATTCAGCCGCATGATGAGCTCAAACACACTATCAGCCGTGCCGCGATCCAGATTGCCGGTTGGCTCATCGGCCAGTACGCAAGACGGGTGCGTGACCAGCGCACGCGCCACCGCAACCCGCTGCCGCTCACCGCCCGAAAGCTCGCCTGGCTTATGGGTGAGACGGTGCGAAAGCCCCACATCGTTGAGCATTTCGGCGGCACGCGCTTTGGCGACTCTGGTTTCATCGCCGCGAATAGCGAGCGGCATCGCCACATTTTCGAGCGCGGAAAATTCTGGCAGCAAATGGTGAAACTGATAGATAAAACCCAGCGCGCGATTACGTAGATTCCCCTGCGCCAATGGCGAAAGTTTATCCATGCGCTCGCCCATCAACAGCACTTCGCCCGAGGTCGGCGCATCGAGCCCGCCGAGAATATGCAGCAACGTACTTTTACCCGAACCGGAGGCACCCACGATAGCAATGGTTTCGCCTTTTTGCACCGCAAAATCAATGCCGCGTAAAACCGGCACCTCGTAGCTGCCCTGCTTGAATGTTTTTACCAGACCGGCGCAGGCCAGCACGGTGTTGTCTATCGTGTTATTCATAGCGAAGTGCCTCCGCAGGATTCACCTTTGAGGCACGCCAGCTCGGATACAGCGTTGCAATCAGCGCCATAATCAGCGCAATAATAGCGATAAAACCGACATCATTCCAATGCAAATCAGAGGGCAATTCAGAAATGTAATAAACCTCTTTCGACAGCACCTGGAAGCCAAATATTTTCTCAAGACCGGACACCACGGCCGACACATTAAACGCCAGCAGGACCCCACCCACCACGCCTAATACGGTGCCGATCATACCCACCATCGCGCCCTGCACAACAAAAATTTTCATGATGGTGGCAGGTGATGCGCCCAACGTCCGCAAAATGGCAATATCCGGATGCTTGTCTGTCACCACCATCACCAGGGTTGATACCAGATTGAATGCGGCCACCGCAATAATCAACGTAAGAATAATAAACATCATGCGTTTTTCGATCTGGACCGCGCGAAAATAGGTGGCGTTTTGTTGTGTCCAATCTGAAATATAGCCATCTACCCGCAGCGTCTTTGCCAACTCACGCGCGACCAGTGGCGCGCGTTCCAGGTCTTTGATCTTGAGTCTGACCCCGCTCACATGGTCATCCAGCCGGTAGAGCACCTGCGCATCTTTGATATGAATGAGCGCCAAGTTCAAATCATATTCATAGTGGCCCGAGCTAAAAATACCCACCACGGTAAAAGTCCGAATACGCGGCAACATGCCAGCCGGGGTCATATTGGCTTGCGGAATCAGCAATTGCACTTTCGTACCCATTTGCACCTGCAAAGCTCGAGCCAGCTCGACCCCAAGCACGATGCCGTATTCGCCCGGTTTTAAGGCGCTGAGCTCACCCACTTTCATATTGCTGCCCAGATCCGCCACGGTATTTTCCTGGACAGGATCAATACCGCGAATCCCCACGCCACGCGGGGTCTGTCCATAGGTCAACAAGCCCTGACCCGTCACAAACGGCGCAGCACCAATCACTTCAGAATGTTTTTGCGCGTTTTCCATCACTTGACGCCAATCAGCCAAGCCATTTTCAAACCCATTTATCTGGATATGCGAGGCAACCCCCAAAATTTTACCGCGCACTTCTTTCTGGAAGCCATTCATCACCGACAGCACCACAATCAGCGCGGCAATGCCGAGCGCAATACCTGCCATTGATACCAGGGAAATAAAAGAAATAAAATTATTATCGCGCTTGGCACGCAAATAGCGGCGGCCAATAAAAATAGAGAGAGGATGCAAAATTTTTTCCGTGGGTTACGTGGGTGTAGGTGTGGTGGATGTGTGGTGGATGTGTGGGGGATGTGGAAATAAGGTTAACGTTAAAGCCACGGTTCGCGAGAGTGTGCCACAAACACTCAACCTAAAGAGCAAGACCTCTGCGATGCTAAAATTCGTCCATGCACCTTACTCTACTCATACCCGACCTCATCCCGCCGCCTGGCTTCATCGCCGAACCTGATTTACCTGCCCTGCCCGGCTTGCAAGCATTGCTTGCACAAGGCACGATCAAACGCCAACCCGGACGATTTTTGGAAGAGGCTTGCCTTCACGAACTGGGGCTCAAATATATCGCCAGCAATCCGGTCGCCGCTTTGAGCTTGTTAGCCGATGGTGGCCAGCCCGGCGACGATATGTGGCTGCGCGCCGATCCGGTACATTTGCATATCAGCCGCGACAATGTGCAATTGATGGATTCGCATGTGATCGAGCCGACGTTGGATGAAGCGCACGCGATCGCAACCACATTGAATCATCATCTGGCAACCGGCGAGACAACCCGGGAGCTGGTGATTGAGGTTCGCGACGCGGCCCGCTGGTATCTGAAAATTCCGCACACTGAAATGCCGGAAACCACTTCGTTGTGGCGGGCCAGTGGCGCCAATGTATTTGATCATCTGCCTGAAAATACGGCGGGCAATATAAACTGGCGCAGCCTGCAGAATGAATTACAAATGCTGCTGCACGATCACCCGGTGAATCTGGCGCGACTAGAACGTAATACGCTGCCGATTAACGGCATCTGGTTTTGGGGCGGCGGCACTTTTCGCACACATGCACCTGTCGTAAAGGCGGCCAACACATCGCATCTGTTGCAGATTCGGAATACCCGCAACATGATTATGCCGCCCACCGTCAAAGGCCCCGCCCAGGCCGAGTACCCGTACCGGCTAATGCTCGCAAAGCTGGCACTGGCGCGGGGTTTGGCGATAAACAACAAGCTGCCGGTGAGCGCACTACCGATTAATTTTGCGCAAATGCCGCTTGCGAGTACGCATAATTTTGTGGTGCTGCATCAGCCAACGCGGGCGCTACGTGCGAATCAGCGTCATGAGTGGATGACAGCAGTAGGTGCCATTGATGCCGATTGGCTGCAGCCGCTGAAAGCAGCACTGATCGATAGAACCATTGAATCCCTCACCCTGCTGCTGCCCAATGAAGCCGCCACTTTAAGAGTCCATGTGGTGCAACCACAGCCATGGGAGTTTTGGAAAATACTCAAGCCTATGGTGGCTAAAAAACCATTGGCAAAATATGTTTTATAGCTTTTCAAGCGGCGCGAGTGATGGTTGATATTGTCACGCGCACCGCTAATCCGGAAGCGTTCACAGCACTCATCGCGGCACAGGTTGATCCGCGCATGGCACGGCTCTATGCATCACGAGGCGTAACCAATGAGCGTGAGCTTGATTACGGCATTGCGGCTCTGCTTTCGCCTTCAACGCTTGCACATATTGATGCGGCTGCGCTGCTACTGGCTGATGCAATCCTGTTAAAGAAAAAACTTTTGATCGTGGCCGATTATGATGCGGACGGCGCAACCGCGTGCGCAGTCGGCATGCGTGCCCTGTCTTGCATGGGTGCGCTGGTTGATTTTGTGGTGCCGGATCGCTTCAAATACGGCTATGGCCTGACTCCGGAGATTGTCGCCTTGGCCGCCGAAAAAAATCCGCAGCTGATCATCACTGTTGATAACGGCATTGCCAGTGTAGAAGGCGTCGCGGAAGCCAATCGTCGCGGTATTCAGGTGCTCGTAACCGATCATCATTTGCCGGGTGATGCGCTGCCGGATGCGGCGGTGATTGTGAATCCGAATCAGCACGGCGATCATTTTGGCAGTAAAAATTTAGCCGGCGTTGGCGTGATTTTTTATGTGATGCTGGCATTGCGCGCATTGCTCAGAACCCGCGGGCACTTTAGCGTTTTACCTGAACCCAATCTGGCTGATTTACTCGATTTGGTGGCGCTCGGCACCGTCGCCGATGTGGTGCGGCTTGACCACAACAACCGGATTCTCGTCGAGCAGGGTCTGGCGCGCATTCGGGCGGGACGCATGTGCGCGGGTATGCGCGCGATCCTGCAAATCGGCGGGCGCGATTATCGGCGCGTCAGTACTTATGACCTGGGCTTCGTCGTCGGCCCTCGCTTGAACGCCGCCGGACGCCTTGATGATATGTCGGTCGGCATTACCTGCTTGCTGGCGGACAATGACACTACCGCGCTGAAACTCGCCACTCAACTTGATGAACTGAATCGCGCACGCCGCACCATCGAAGCTGAGATGAAAGACGGTGCGCTCACCGCGTTAGCCGAGATCGATGTCGGCCAGCGTTATTCATTGGCTATTTTTGAACCCGATTGGCATCAGGGTGTGGTCGGCATTTTGGCTTCGCGAATTCGCGAAAAATATCATCGCCCGGTCATCGCGTTTGCCAGCGATGGCGCGGGAAATCTGAAGGGCTCTGGCCGTTCAATCCAGGGTCTGCACATGCGTGATGCGCTGGACTTAATCACCAAACGCCATCCCGGCATCATCACAAAATTTGGCGGGCACGCCATGGCGGCGGGCCTGACCATAGCGCACGCCGCCCTCGCTGATTTCGCCAACGCATTCGAAACCGTGGTGCGCGATTTATTGTCACCAACTGATTTGCGGGAACGTATTGAAACCGATGGCGCGTTGCGTGCGGACGAGCTCACCTTTGATTTCGTTAAATCACTCGAAAATCAAATCTGGGGTCAAGGTTTTGCCGCCCCGTCCTTCACTGGCGAATTTAAAGTCATTGAGCAGCGCGTGGTGGGCGAGAAACACCTGAAACTTAAGCTGTCACTGGATGGAACCATTTTTGAGGCGATGCGCTTCGGCTCGCCTGATGCCCTGAACACCAGCATTGGCGCGGTGTTCCGGCCATCGATCAATGAGTTTCGCGGCGCTGCAATACTGCAATTGGTGCTGGATCACACACAATAAAACATCAACAACGCGCCTATGGAACCCAAGGATCTGGAACGATTGGTCACAGTGGAAATGCCCTACGGAAAATACAAGGGCCGCAAGATTGCCGACCTGCCTGGCAACTATTTGCACTGGTTCGCGCGCGAGGGTTTTCCGGAAGGCGAAATTGGGCGGCTATTGGCGCTGATGCGGGAAATTGATCACAATGGATTGAGCAGATTGTTGGAGCCGTTGCGCAAGAAATAAAGAAATGAAGAAATGAAGAAGGTAATTTTCCTCGATTTAGGCGGCGTGTTAGTTGAAATCGCAGGTGAGCGCGAAATGTTGCAACTCATCGGTACAAACTTTACGCGTGAGCAAATGTGGGCACGCTGGCTTGCATCACCGGCTGTGCGTGCGCACGAGCGCGGGCAAATTTCGGTTGAAGAGTTTGCGATTGCGCTCATTCATGAATATGGCCTCACTATTAGCACAAATGAATTTATAGACAGCTTCAATCGCTGGATCATTGGCCCGTTTGCGGAAACGCATAAACTACTCGAAGAACTCAAAGCGCTGCACACGATTGCGTTGCTAACCAATACTTGCGACGCGCACTGGCGGCAGATTGAAGCAACCGGCGTTCCTGGACATTTCGAACACATCGTTGCATCACATAAAATTGGCAAATTAAAACCGGATCTCGATTATTTTATTTACGCATTAAACTTGGTTGGGATCGAGCCTCATGAAGCCATTTTTTTCGACGACAATGAGATCAATTGCGACGGCGCACGCGCGGCGGGAATTGAAGCATGCGTTGCGCGCTCACCGAGTGATGTACGCCAAAAACTTATTGCGCTGAACATCTTGCCGCGACCGCATAGGAAAAACCAATGGCCAACTTCAAAAACAAAGTAGCCCTAATCACTGGCGGCACCTGCGGCATCGGATTCGCAACCGCAAAATTATTTGCACAATCAAACGCAAAAATTTTTATTGTCGGCAGAAATAGCGAGCGCGGCAAACAGGCATTGGAGCGACTATCAGCGATCACCCCCGATGCCTATTTTTGGCCCGCCGATATAAGCCAGCCGGAGCAAGTCGAACAAATGATTGCAAAGTGTATTGAGGTTTTCGGTCGTCTTGATATCGCGATCAATAACGCAGCGGCAAGCTTTCCACTGGTGCCGATCGCCGAGATTCCGCTTGCTGCCATCGATGAAAGTATTGCTACCGATTTGCGTGGCACGTGGTGCTGCATGAAGCACGAGATTAACGCGATGCTAAAAACCGGCGGCGGCGCGATTGTGAATGTCTCGTCAACCAATGGCATCGCAGCAAGCCCCGACGCAGGCATGTATTCGGCCACCAAACATGGCGTAAACGGGCTCACCAGTGCCGCAGCGCGTGAGTATATTGCTCGTGGCATTCGCATCAATACGGTTTGTCCGGGCGCAATAGATACCCCGCGCCGACAACGCCGACTTGAAGGCAAATCAGCAGCCGAAATCGCCGAACACGACAACGAACTTGAAAAAATTATCCCCGCTCAGCGCGTTGGCCGTGCAGACGAAATTGCCGCTCCTATTGTGTGGCTATGCTCGGATGAAGCGTCCTATGTGGTGGGGCACCATCTGGTTATTGACGGTGGATTAACCGCATAGTCGGCTTGGTAAAACCAGATGAGCTGCTAATGGCCTGGCGCGGCTGTGGGGCCCGCCCTGTTTCAAACCGCGTTTTAGCACGCGGACTTGCAATGATTTATCACACTTGCCCAACAGTCGATCCGGCTCTCGTTGCATAACTGAATTGCTCTAGAGTGATGTTCTGCAATGTGTTGCGATGCTGTATATAATCCAGCGCTATTCAGGTTTCGTTATTGATAAAGGAACAGGTATGACTTTGTTAAAGGTCTCGACAGAAACCCTTCAGGTAATACGCGAACAACTTATCGCCTTGCATGCCCGGATTCCGCTCAAACTCTGGATGGTAACCGCCGTAAATGGTGATGACTGGGATGTGGTCTGTGCACATAATCAAGGCTACCCTGTAAAAGAAGGGCAAACTTTTCCGTGGAAAGAATCTTTTTGCTGCCGCATGATGTTAAATGAAGGCCCGCAATTTGCCAGCAATGTCGCCGATTGCGAGGCTTATCGAAATGCGCCTATCGGCAAGAAGCTACCCATTCGCGCCTACATTGGCATTCCGCTTTACGGCGAAGGCCACCGCTTTATTGGAACACTTTGCGGCATTGATCCGACTCCGGATGTAGTAGGCATTCGCGCGGGTGAAGCTTTAGTGCGGCAAACGGCTGAAACCATTGGCCGTCTGCTATCGATGGAGCACAAACTGGCCCATGCTGAATCACGGGTTTTGCAGGTGGAAGGTCACGCCCTCAGAGATGAAATGACCCATCTGCTGAACCGCCGGGGCTGGAATAAGCTGTTGATGGAAACCGGCACCGCACAACCTGATGAGGTTCACTCTATTGTGATGGTCGACCTGGACAACCTGAAGTCGTTGAATGATTTATCCGGGCATGCCGCAGGTGATAAATTGATTATCAAGACTGCCCGCGTCCTATCCGCAGCCATGCGCGGCAGCGATGTAGTGGCCAGACTGGGCGGAGATGAGTTCGGTGTTCTGCTGCAACACATATATCCCCGACAGGCACAGGATATTGCCGCACGTCTGACCGCTGAAATGGCTGAAGCGGGTGTAACTGCCACGGTCGGTTTTGCATCAACCCCGCCACAGCCTTCCGTGACCGCTGCCGCTGAAGCCGCCGATCAGATGTTAGTTGCGCTCAAACGAAATCGAGCCGTTTTGTGATCTGTTCAGCGTAATCTATTCTGGGCAGCGGACTAATTAACACTGCTATGGTTTGTCGTTCAGGGCTTAGCGATTTCAATTGCACATGGAATAGCATAAATCATGACCTGCATATTAAATGGGAAACACAAACTCCCCGACTGGAGCCATTGTTCAGCCTAAAATGCGCCTAAACGCCCGCCCTACCTAGAGTTTAATATACTGTCGACCACTTTTTCGGCAATCATGATAGTGGGCGCATTGGTGTTGCCGCCGATCAATGTGGGCATGATGGAGGCATCAACCACGCGCAGATTTTGCATGCCATGCACTTGCAGTGTGGTGTTGACCACGGCCATGCTGTCGGCACTGCTGCCCATTTTGCAGGTGCCTGCCGGGTGATAAACGGTATCAACACGCTGCCGCAAAACCGCACGAATTTCTTCATCCGATTCAATCTGCACAGCGTCAGCCTCTAGGGTGTAGAGCGACGATAATGCCGGTGCCTGCATCAGGCGACGGGTCAGTTTGTAACCCGCAACCATTTGTTCAATATCGTCGGGATGAGTCAAAAATGCAGGGTCAATCAAGGCCGCATCTGTTGAGCGGTTACTGGCGAGCCTGACGCTGCCGCGACTCTTGGGACGCAGCAGGCAGTAGTGGCACGACAGGCCATGTCGCATGCGGATTTTACGGGCGTGATCTTCGACGCTGGCAACCACAAAATGCAATTGAATATCAGGCGCGAGCGAGGTCGGCGTGAGCTTGAGAAAGCCGCCGCCTTCAGCATAATTACTCGTGAGCATGCCGCGACGATGTTTGATATATCGATAAATTTCGCGCGCCATCCGCACCGTGCCCGCTGGCGAGATGCCGACCAGATCAGCGCTGGGTACGGCATGGCGAAAAATAAAATCGGGATGATCCTGCAGGTTCTGGCCGACACCAGGCAGATGGTGCACCACCTTGATGCCGTGCTGCTGCAAATGCGCTGCGTCGCCCACGCCAGACAGCATCAACAATTGCGCCGATTGAAATGCTCCCGCACATAAAATAACCTCACGGCGCGCCTGCAGACTAACGGGCTGACCGCCCCGGATAAACCTGACGCCGACCGCACGTTTGTCTTGCATCGCAATCGATTCAACATGCGCCCGGGTGATCACTTGTAGGTTGCTACGGCTCGCCATTACCGGATGCAAATAAGCACGCGCCGCACTGCAGCGTTCACCGTTGATTTGTGTGACCTGGTGAATGCCAATGCCTTCCTGCTCTGCGCCGTTGAAATCATCATTGATATTGAAGCCTGCTTGTCTGGCGGCATCAAGATAAATTCGCTGGAAAGGATTATCACTGCGTAAATCAGCCACATTGAGCGGCCCGCCCTGACCATGAAATTTATCATCGGCAGCGCGGAAGCGTTCATTATTTTCGGCACGCTTGAAGTAGGGCAATACCTCCTCATAAGACCAGCCAGGGTTTCCTGAAGCGGCCCAGTGATCGTAATCGTTGCGATGTCCGCGCACATAAACCATGGCATTGATGGCGGATGAGCCGCCTAACCCGCGGCCTCGCGGTTGATAGCCACAACGACCATTGAGGCCGACTTGGGGCACTGTGTCGAAGGCGTAATTGTTGATATGGGTTGGTAGCATGGTGACCGCTGCGGCAGGAGTACGAATCATCCAATCACGGCCATCACCACCTGCTTCCAATAGCGCAACCGTCACCGCACTATCCTCGCTCAACCGCGCCGCCAGTACTGAACCAGCGGAGCCGCCGCCAATGATGATGTAATCAACTGTCTGGTTCATTTTAAATTCCGGTTATGGCGGTGACTGATAGTGCGTAAACAGGGTACAAGTTTACGGTACTGACCAACGATGATTTTAAGCAAAAAAACTTTAGCTGCCAAAAAATTCACGCACCAGAAAAGTTTCAAGGTTGGCGGTATCTTCAATACGTGCTGATAGCGGGATCACGCGACCAAGCCGCTGTGATTCCCAGTTGAATTTGTCTTTATAGTGAGTACGAATAATTTCAATCATTTTTCGTACGGTGGCGATTTCCACATCGCCACCCTGCCCGGCATCAACTTCATATACCTGCCGCACACTGGCGCGCTCGTCCGTCGTCCAGCCACGAAACGCAAACTCGGACGAACGATGACCTTTAAACAGAATTTGAAAAACACCATTTGTGCCATCGCGCGATGGCTTGAGAGTTTGTAAATTACGATTGATATTAGCGGTGCGGATTTCCTCAGCCGATTGCTCACGACTGTTCGCCCGACCTGCCGCGTTCTCCTTCCCCACCGCTTCTTCAGCCAGCCGGCGGCGCTCGCGTGCCGCGTCAACCATGGCCATCATCGAAGGCTGTTCTACCGCATTGGCCTGAACGGGTGTTTGCGGGGGAAGCGAAGGGGGCTGCTCAATGGCGAATGAGGGTGCGGTTGGCTTCACCTTGGGAATTGCCATAATCGTGCGACGGGGTGGTGGTGGTGCAGCAGGCTGAGGAATGGGCGCGCTCGCGGGTGCTGCCGGTGGCGGCTGGCTGATACGAACCTCCAGCGGGCCTTGCACCACCTGGGTCGGCGCACCGTCTGTTTCAACCGGCTTGGGCACCAGCACATAAAGCAGCGCATGCAGGACAAACGACAGCCCCACCCCGATCGCAATACGTCGTCGCGAGTGAAGCCTGGCTTCAGTATCATCATGCGCCCACGGTGCAGGCTGGATATAAATTGCCTTGCTGGGCATTTCACTAACCCTTGATTTGCGATAGGGGATTAAGCTGATGAAGCTCAGCCGCATCAAGCCACCGCCATTGTCCCGGTGGCAGCGCTGCGGGCAGTGAATAGCCGCCAATTTTAACGCGATGCAGCGCCTCAACCCGATTACCCGCCGCCGCAACCATGCGCTTCACCTGATGATACTTGCCCTCGCCAATGGTCAACTCCAGCAGCTTATCGGCCAGCTGCTGACAGCCTAATGCGGCCACTGGCTGCGGTGCATCATGCAGCACCACGCCGTCTTGGAGGGCCGCTACCTGTGTCGCATCCAGCGAATGCTTGGTGGTAGCCTCATAAACCTTTGACACATGTTTTTTAGGTGATGTGAAAGTGTGAATAAATTGGCCATCATCGGATATCAGCAGCAAGCCCGTGGTGTCCTGATCAAGCCGCCCCACACACTGCACACCGCGATTTCTGATTTGCCACGGCAGCAGGCTCAATACACTTTTATGATGCTTGGGCTGCTGCGAACATTCATAGCCCGGCGGTTTGTTAAGCGCAATATAAACATAGGGTCGAAATTGCCAGGGAACACCGTCAACCGTAAACATCAGGCCCGGAATTGGGAATTTGGCACGCGGCTCTGCACATATCTGATAATCCATATGGTCGGCTGCTTTTACCGATACCTTGCCGGCGACAATCAGCGCGACGCAGGCACGGTGCGTCCCAAAACCCTGACTCTGCAAAATACGGTCAAGTTCTAGCATGGCTCAATTCTGGAGCCTGACGGGCACGTAATTAAATCCGGCGGGAATCGGATGTAACGCTTAAAGCGCTGGCTTCACGAAGCGCAACGTCATCCGATCAGATTCACCAATAGCAATATATTTGGCACGATCCGTTTCACCGTTGGTCAACACGGGCGGCAATGTCCAAACCCCTTCTTTATAGTCTTTGGTGTCTTTCGGATTAGCGTTTATTTCGCTCTTGGCATCCAGCTTGAAACCGGCTGCGGTAGCGCGTTCGATCACATAGGCCTCCGTTATATAACCAGATTTGACGAATTCTTCGAGCGTACTGCCTGGCTTGGCACGATGCTCCACCACACCCAATACGCCACCTGGTTTCAAAGCAGCAAAAAAACTTCTGAAAAAAGCATCCACAGCGCTGTCTTCCGGCTTGGCTCCTATTTTTATCCAGTTATGGACATTGCGAAACGTGACCACTACATCAGCCCCGCCAGCAGGCCTAATATCAAGCGCGGCAGGCATTCCCAAGGGCATGATAACGGCCTTGTCGTATAGCGAAGGTTGCGAAGCCAGCTTGTCCTTGAAACTTTGCAAGCCCTTCACAGACGAAGCAGGAAAAGCCGCAACATAGAGCCCACGCTCACGTAAATACGGTGCCAAAATTTCGGTATACCAACCACCACCGGGGAAAACTTCAACTACTTTGGAGTCAGGCTTTACACCAAAAAACGCCAGTGTTTCCTTGGGATGGCGATACACATCACGCGCACGATTCGCTTCCGAGCGTTGCGGCCCCGCAAGTGTCTTATCGAGTGCAGCACTATCCATGCTGACGGCAGCAGTGACCGGAGCCGCAGAAGCAGATTGGGCATTAAAGGCCAACGCGGAAACGCCAGCCAAGAAAAAAGTAGCCAGGATTCGGCTGGTCAGAAAAGAATGTTTGAAAAAAACTTGTGTCATGATTAAAAGCCTGTTGGTTTGATGAAGATTGGGATGGGGGACGGAAAAATACGGCGCGAGTGGAGAATTAAGGTGGAAATGAATTTACGTAATACAGTCAATGCGTAAATTAAAACAATATAATTATCTCATGGGTAATGCTCCTGCTAGGTCCATGAACCTGCTGCGGGTAACACAGATGCCCGGCCTCAAAAATCTGCTTGGCCGAATTTGGGCGTAACAATTACTGATGATCACTTGGGAGGTGCTATAAATTTCTTTTGAAACCAGCTATCGATCATCTGTTTTTCATAGCGCAGTAATTCGCCGGATGGGTAACGGTTGTAATGATCCAGATAAGTCATGTCTGCCAACTTATCATCGCCGCTTTGCAACGTTTGGCCATTGGATTCAAGCGAGTAATGAAGCTGCATACTGGGCCAATCCGCCTGTCCGCGCAAAATGCGTAAATCTTGTGTGCCTCTTAGCGCGGCAGGCTCAATACGCCCGGCAAGATCAATATCGGAAATTTCGATTTTTAATTCCTGATCTGATGGCAGTTTCGCTGCCAATTTGGTGAAATGCTCCAATAGTAATTTGAGTATCTGCTCTTTATCACGGTCAGAACGCGGCATATCGCTATAAGCGTCTGACTTGACAAAAGTAACTGTCACAGCAGCCCCGGCGTTGTTACTCGCTACTAGAAGCAGACCCGCCACCATGAGTATTCCAAAGACAAATTTCATAGTTGTCCCTCTCAAAAAATACAAACATTACGAAATTACAAAATTTGGACAAATATCTTCACTTGATGTTCCAAAAACTTTAAAAGTAAACACTAAAAATTACTTGAGAACATTTACTTTTACAACTAAAGGCACTGTTTCCATTTTTTTGCACTTGGGGTCTCCGTAACACGAGGACGCAGCGATAGTTTCCAGTTTATAGGCCAGCTCTACTCGCTGCCCTTTTAAAGACGGTTTTATGCTGCATAAATCGAAGGTGCCTATCTCAATAAATTCGATATTTTTCTCATCTTTAAGGGTCAAGTAGCAGCCGTTATCGCCCTTCTCGACATCCGTGACGCGACCTACGCTTTTTTTCAATTCTGAGCCCACCTTGACGACACCGTCTTTATAGGTTGAGGTCGGGGCCGGTGGCGGCGGTATCGACTCTGCCACAGGGGCCGGGGCGTTGGCTGCAGGCTGAGGTAATGATGGCTGCGCAAATACAACAGGGGCTGCCAAAAGCAGGACGCCCAACCCGCCGCTTGCAGCCCATAAATGCGGTGTTGACACTGTTGCGCGCATCAAACTGGCAAGGCGAAATGAAAATAGCAGATGAGATAAGGTTGGAAATGTCATTGCGCCCCCTGGAGTTAGTGACAAAAGTGGTATTGATGTTACTGGGTTACAGCAACATGACGCTTGAATCATCATGTTTTAGATTTATCTGCGAGCATTCGGTAAACCTGCTGAAAACGGGCGTTTTCAATAATCCCATAATCACCTGGGGCGTATTGCAGTAGCCAGTCATATGCCGCGCCTTTCAGCATATCGCCACCAGCTGATCGAGCTGCGCAAAACGGCTCCATGAGCTGCTTACCCAGTACAGCGATTTGTCTGGCGCGATATTGACCATCGCGACCGGTTCCATATTGCACGATGGGTTCATATTTGGATTCGAATCTCGCCCGCGAAACACTCCATTTATCACCCGTTGAACCGGTAATCAACGCATCGCCAACACAATATCGATTTGGCCCTTCACGGCTGATTAATTCACCCGCAGATGTTGCGAAGACGACTTCGACAAATTCATTTTTGACAAAATAGCGAGCATCCGCATCGAGGGCCAAATTAATACACGTGAGTTCGAGCATATTGAAGAATTCCTGAAACCTTTTCTAGTACCCTTTACTAAAACATATGTTGCCCGCCATTGATCGCAATATTGGCGCCGGTAATGAAAGCCGCCTCATCCGACGCCAGATATGCGCATAAACCAGCAACTTCTTCCGGCTTGCCAAGACGACCGAGCGGAATTTGCGGAATAATTTTTGAATTTAATACTTCTTCAGGAATAGCCATCACCATTTGGGTACCGATATAACCAGGCGAAATGGTGTTGACGGTTACACCTTTTTTGGCCACTTCCAACGCAAGCGCTTTAGTAAAACCGTGCATGCCTGCCTTGGCTGCAGAATAATTGGTTTGACCGAATGCCCCTTTTTGGCCATTCACTGACGAGACGTTGATGACCCTACCCCAGCCCCGTTCAACCATGCCATCCACTACTGGTTTGCACATATTGAAAACGCTATCCAGATTGGTACCGACCACAGCGGCCCAGTCAACTTTAGTCATTTTTTTGAACGTCATATCGCGGGTGATACCGGCGTTGTTGATCAGAATATCAACCGGGCCAATTTCTTTCTGGATTTTTACGATGGCGGCGGCACAGGAATCATAGTCGGCAACATCCACTGCATAAGCGTGAAAGTGAAAATCACGCGCAGCCATGTCTTTTAACCATTGATCAGATTTGGTATTAGACGGCGAATAGGTCACGATGACCTTAATACCCATGCGCGCAAGCTTCATGCAGATCGCTTCACCCAAGCCACCCATACCGCCGGTAACAATCGCAATTCTCTGTGTTGTTGGCATGCAAACTTCTCCTCGTTATATTAATTTTAATTTTTACCATGTTAGCCGAATCAAATTTCGGTCTTTGCAGCATAAACATTAACTCAGCATCTTTACTCAATCAGGTCTTTGACGATCCCGGCACTTTTATCGCTTATTGTCACATTTTACTTTCACATATCGGCCAGGCGCAGCTTCAATCACCGGGTACGTAGCATTACCCGCCTGATGAGGTGCCGGAATCATGCGGCCGCTATGTGATTTCAGCCATTTAGACCAGCACGGCCACCAGCTACCTTCATGCTCAGTCGCCTCGCTTAACCAGGCGGCTGATGGTAAGGATTCAGCATTTTTACGATTTCTCTTCTCATGGCGTGCGCCATTATTCCGGCCATTATTGCCACCATTATTCGTCCAATAACTACGCTTGTTTTTTGCGGCCGGGTTGATGACGCCAGCAATGTGGCCCGACGCGCCCAGCACAAATTCAACCTTGCCTCCCAGATACTCAGCACTCAAATAAGCGGTGCGCCAAGGCACAATATGGTCTTCTTTTGCCGCGAACACGAAGGCCGGCATATCGACATAGCCTAAATCAACCGGCACCCCGCACATGGTGAGCTTGTCAGGCTTGATCAAATTATTTTCATAGTAGGTGTTGCGCAGATAATAGCAATACCACGGGCCCGCGAGATTGGTACTGTCACCGTTCCAGAAAAGCAGATCAAACGGGGGCGGTTTTTTGCCTTGCAGATAATTGTTCGCCACATAATTCCAGATGAGATCGTTAGCGCGTAGCGATGAAAATGCAAACGCCAGCTCACCGCCGTTCAAAATTCCACCCGCGCCAAACTCCCGCTCACGCCGTTCAACAAAGGCTTTATCTACATAGGCGGAGATTTCACCCACTTCCGAAAAATCGAGGAATGTAGTTAGAAACGTCACGCTTTCCACGACATCATGTCCCATGCGTTTCAAGACGGCGAGCGCACTGGCCAGCAAGGTACCGCCCACGCAAAATCCGAGCACATTGAGCTTGTGAACATTGGCAATTATTCGCGCCACATCGATTGCTTTGATGACGCCATGCGCCAGATAGTCATCCCACGTCAAACCGCCCTGCTTATCACTTACATTGCGCCATGAAATGACAAACACCGTAAAACCCTGCTGCACCGCATATTCGATATAGGAATTATCCGGGCGTAAATCCAGAATATAAAATTTATTGATGCAGGGTGGCACCATCAGCAATGGCCGCAGGTTTACTTCAGCGCTTTGCGGCTGATATTGCAATAACTGAAAAATATCATTTTCAAAAACAACCGAGCCGGGCGTAACAGCAATATTTTTACCCACCTCAAAGGCAGACTCATCCGTCAATGAAATATGGCCCTTGCTGATATCGGCCTGCAAATTTTCTAACCCCGTACGCAAGCTTTCACCATGGGATTCCATGGCCGTCTTTAGCGCTTCCGGATTGGTCAGCAGAAAATTGGTCGGCGACACGGCATCCGCATACTGCTTGGCAAAAAATCGTAAACGCTGCTTTTCTTCGGAGAGCAAATCCAGTGTGTCGATCGTATCGAGCAGCAACCGATAGCTCGCCAAATAAGATTCAGCCAGATACCTGAATGGAACCGGGTCTTGCCACGATGATGTGCTGAAACGCTTGTCCTGCAGGCTCAGTAATGAATCGCTTTTATTTGTTTGACGACCCTCAGTTTGACTGTCGGCTGTTTGATTGCCCGCTACCTGATGCGCTGCTGTAGGAGGCGCTGTGACGGATGACATCATCGCCAATAAACGCTGTTGCTCTTCAGCAAAACGAGCTCGCACAGCGGCTGTCTTCTGAGGGTCGGCGGCTAACGCAGATATCCAAATATGCCACGCCTCATGCAGACCGGCAGGAATTGGCGGTGGGGTTTGCGGCGCAGTGAGCAATTGATTTAGAAATGGGGCCTGCACCAGCGCCTGCCAATCATGCGTCAAACGAGTGCATGATTCTTCCATGCTCGAAAGAACTTTCTCTAAATCAAACGCTCTGTTATTTTGTTGCAAAGCTTTACCGATCAATCTGTTTGTATGAGGCTCTATTGTATATCGTCGCGATTGGGTGGCTATACGTCACCTTGATGATGGCTGTAACCGAAAAAAATATCGTGGCCGGCGTCATGACATTTGTGTTTTATGGGCTTGCGCCATGCTCTGTGCTGCTATGGCTGATGGGAGCGCCCGGGCGTGGCCGAGCAAAGCGCAAAGCCGCAAAATTAGCCGCCGCGCAAAATTCGACGCCGTCGGCTGCAGCCAAAAATCTAATGAACCAGCACGTTCACGAGGCTGATCGTGCCGACACCAAGCCCGATTAGTACAATTTGCGCGAGGCTTTCGCGCGCGGTGGTGCGCTTTTGCAGCCCCGGCATCAGATCAGCAATCGCCACATAAATCATGCTTGATGCGGCCAGACACAAAAAGATTTCTGCATAAGTCTCCAGGCCTCGCAACGCAAAATAGCCCAACACTGCACCGACCATGGTCGCCAGACTCGAAATTAAATTCCAGAAAAGTGCGCGCATTTTGCTAAATCCCGAATGAATCAGTACCAAAAAATCGCCCAGTTCATGCGGTAACTCGTGGGCGATGATTGCAATAGCCGTCACTACACCAAGCCGATAATCCGTTACAAAGGCAGCCGCAATGGCAAGCCCATCGGTGAAATTATGGAAACCGTCACCAATAATCACCATCCAGGCCGTTGATTCGCTGGTGCGATCATGGGTATGATCGTGCGTATGAGTGTGGCCTTGCAGTGGTTGATTTATAGCTGGGTGAAGCACGATCTGTGTTGTGGCCAGAGCCGCTGGCTCACCGCCCGTGCGATCGTGACTGTGACGCCACAGCACAAATTTTTCAAGTATAAAAAACAGCAAAATACCGCCCAGAATCCACGCAGCCGAGGCGTGATAATTGGCAGTGGATTCAAAAATATGGGGCAACAAATCCAGAAACACAACGCCCAGCAAAGCACCAACGGAATAACTTACAAAAACCGGGATTAAACGCGGCTGGATGCGCCATGCCAGCAGTGCTGCCAATAGCGCGGAAAGCGTGCTGCCCAGCAAGCAGGCAATCAGAATGTAGGCAAGCGTCATGTTTTGCGGGTTAGGCGATGTGGGTTTGCTGGTTGCAACCAGTGACCCGCAGAAAGTTGGGGTCGGCTGCTCTCTGAATTTTTTAAAATTGTTTATGCAACTCAATTGCAATAGTCTACCACATACGCTGCTATTGATCTGAGGGCCGGTTTTCCATCCAGATTGCTGCTGCCATGCGCCCGGTGACCCCATCGCGACGATATGAAAAAAACCGTTCGGGCTGACTGACAGTACAAAATTCACCGCCGTACACCATTGCAACGCCCGCACGAGCTAAAAATAATCTGGCCAACTTATAAATATTTGCCTGATATTTTCCGTCGCCAACCGCTAAAAAAGATTCCTCAGCTTCAACCTCAGCCGCCATGAAAGCGGCGCGCACTTCAGCGCCAACATAAAACGCATGCGGGCCAATGGCGGGCCCCAAGTACGCCATGACCTGATCCGGTGGCACCTTCATTGAAGCTATCGTATTTTGCAGTACGCCTGCGCATAATCCACGCCAACCTGCGTGTGCTGCCGCGACTACCGTACCGGTTTTATCGCATAACAATACCGGCAAACAATCAGCCACCATCACCGCACAAGGTATGTCTATGCAGCGGGTAAACGCAGCATCAGCTTCAGTTTCAGGGGCGGTGGGAACAGCATGCGCGGTGACAACATTAACACCATGTACCTGGCGAAGCCACATGGGTGGCCGTGGTAGTTGAGCACAAAAGCGTTGCCGGTTTTCAGTCACGCTGGTCGCGTCATCACCAACATGGTTGCCCAGATTCAGGCTGGCATACACGCCGGAGCTGATACCGCCTGCGCGCGTCGAAATGATGGCCTTGATATTCGGCGGCGCAGGCCAATCGGGAATAATAAAGTCTGCAGGGTTCAGCACGAACCGATCACCCATTAAAGACCGGCAACAAAATCGATTAAATCACGCAAATCTTCAGGGATCGGAGCTTCAAACAAACGTGGCTTGCCGTCCAGAGGGTGATCCAGCGTTAGTTTGCGAGCATGCAACGCCTGGCGGTTGAAGGCGCGAAAGGTGTTGCGGACCTCGGCATCAATGCCGGTCATGGATGGACCGTAAACAGGATCAGCTTCCAGCGGAAAACCCACTGACTGCATATGCACCCGAATTTGATGGGTGCGGCCCGTATCCAGACTGCATTCAAGCACCGTGTGATATTGAAATCGCTCCATCACGCGATAATAAGTCTTGGCCGGTTTGGCGACGACAGAGTCCTGCAGCACAGCCATTTTGGTACGATCTCGCGGATGGCGCCCGATTGGCTCGTCGACTGCACCATCAGTTTTCACCAGACCACGAACCAGTGCCACATATTGACGTTTCATGGTTCTAGCCTGCAATTGCCGCACCAAGGCCAACTGCGCAGCTTCAGTTTTAGCCGCTACCATCACCCCGGTTGTATCTTTATCAAGACGATGCACGATACCCGCCCTGGGTAACGACGCTACAGCGGGGTTGCGATACAACAAGCCGTTTAGTAAAGTTCCCGTCCAATTACCTGAGCCTGGGTGCACCACCAGCCCTGCGGGCTTGTTGATGACAATGATGGCGTCATCTTCATGCATGATGTCCAGCGGAATGTCTTCCGCAATGAATGCAGTCTCTTCTGCTCTGGCGGTCAAAGTGGCGGTGATGGTTTCGCCACCCAACAGCTTGGTTTTAGGTTGCATCTGCATGCCATCAACCTGAACTGCACCCTCCTTGATCATGACGGTTAAGCGGCTGCGTGAATAATCGGGCAATAAAGCCGCTAACGCTTGGTCCAAACGAAATCCCGCCAGAGACAGGGACACCTCCAGTACGACTTTTTTCTCTTCACTCGCATCATGGGCCGCAGTGGGAAAGGGGCGGTCGCTTGGGCTATAATCTTCTTCTTCTAGATCGACAGGTATCATCTCTAAAGTATGACACGAACTCTCTTCAATACCCACGCCACCCATGGTCGATTTGCTATTTTCGTAACTACGTGCGCATTTATGGCGCTCCTTTTTTCGGGCTGCGGCATGTTCGGCAACAAGCTGGACAACCAAAAAAATTGGACAGTTGAACAATTTTATAAAAACGCCAAGGATGAGCTGGATTCAGGCAACTATAGCGGCGCAGTTAAGCTTTATGAAGCACTTGAAGCGCGCTATCCGTTTGGTCGCTACGCCCAGCAAGCGCAGCTTGATATTGCGTATGCATACTACAAAGACAATGAAACAGCGCAAACTGTCACCGCGACTGACCGGTTTATGAAGCTGCACCCCAATCACCCCAATCTCGACTATGCACTGTACCTAAAAGCCCTGGCTTATTTCAAACCTGATCTGGGAATTTTTGGTGACGTTATCAATCTTGATCCTGCTGATCGCGACCCCAAAGCGCTGCGTGAATCGTTTGAGGTTTTCAAGGATTTGGTGATTCGCTTTCCTGATAGCGGCTATACCCCAGACGCACGTAACCGCATGACTTTTCTGGTCAACTCGTTAGCCAAGCATGATTTATCAGTGGCCCGCTACTACTACAATCGCGGCGGTTATCTGGCTGCGGTCAATCGGGCACAGAACATCCTGCAACGCTATCCACAAGCAACCGTCATTGAAGATGCGCTGGTGATTTCAATTCAATCATACGAAAAAATGGGCATGCCTGATTTGGCGGCTGATTCCAAACGAGTGCTGGAAAAGAATTTCCCGCGCAGCAAATTAATGGCCAAAAGTGACGCCGCAAATAAAGCGTGGTGGAAACTTTGGTAGGGTCTAATCGAAAGGTCTAACCGCTATGCTGGGCGGTATGTTTGTTGTCTTGTTCTTGGCTCTTAAAAAGCGAGCCAAATTTTTAGTAGATTTTTTAATTTGCTACCGCCAATAGCGCCAACAGTTCTTCCTGCGCGGCTTTGCGCACACCACGTGCACCGTGTGCGGGCTTTTTGCGTACATAACCACCTTCACCATTCATTTCCCACGCCTGACAATTATCTTTAAGATACGGCGCTAAACCTTCAGCAATGACGCGTTTTTTAAGCCTTGCATCGGTTACCGGAAAACACAACTCAATACGACGGAAGAAATTGCGTTCCATCCAGTCTGCACTGGACAACATAACGCGCTCATCGCCCCCATTACGAAAATAAAAAATCCGCGAATGTTCCAGGAAACGCCCTACCACCGAGCGTACGCGAATGTTTTCGGATAACCCCGCAACGCCCGGCCTAAGCGCGCAAACCCCACGCACAATCAAATCTACTTTGACACCAGCAGAAGATGCACGATAAAGCGCTTCAATGACTTCGGGAGCGAGTAATGAATTCATTTTTGCAATAATCGCGCCGCGCTTACCGGCCTTTGCCAGCCTGCTTTCATTTTCAATAGCTGCAATAACTTTTTCATGCAGGGTAAACGGCGCTTGCCATACATGCGCAAGTTTGGTGGCTTTGCCCAAACCAGTCAGTTGCACAAAAACTTCGTTGACGTCAGCACAAATTCCTTCGTCAGCCGTGATCAGCCCGAAATCGGTGTAAAGCCGCGCAGTTCTGGGGTGATAATTGCCAGTGCCGAGATGCACATAGCGGCGCAATACGCGTTTGCCATCGCCCGGATTGTCATCCTCGGCGGATTCATTTTCACGACGCACAATTAAAGCCATTTTAGCGTGAGTCTTATGGCCAACCACGCCATACACCACGTGGGCACCCACCTCTTCCAATTTCGCGGCCCAGTTAAGATTAGCTTCTTCATCAAAACGTGCCATCAGCTCAACCACGACAGTGACTTCCTTGCCACGCTTGGCAGCATCAATCAGCGCTTCCATAATCACTGAATCGGTGCCGGTGCGATACACTGTTTGCTTGATTGCAACGACCTGGGGATCACGTGCTGCGGTCTGAATAAATTCAATCACAGGTGTAAAGCTTTGAAACGGGTGATGTAGCAGCACATCCTGCTTTTTAAGGGTTTCAAAAATATCTTTGCCACGAGATACTTTCAGCAATGACTTTGGCAGCCCTGCCACGAACGGTGAAAATTTGAGGTCGGGTCGCTGAACCTGATCAGGTACATTCATCAAACGCACAAGATTGACCGGGCCGTTTACCCGGTAAAGATCAACTTCGTCAAGCTCAAATTGCGCGAGCAGAAATTGCGTCATTTCGGGCGAGCAATTATCGGCCACTTCCAGCCTGACGGCATCACCCAAATGGCGCTGAGGCAATTCGCCCTGAAGCGCCAAGCGCAGATTCTTGACTTCCTCTTCATCAACAAATAAATCTGAATTTCGGGTGACCCGAAATTGATAGCAGCCAAGCACTTCCATACCGGAAAAAAGCTCGCCGACATGCGCATGCAGTACCGAAGTCAGGAAAATAAAATCATTCGCCCCACTTGTCACCGCAGAAGGCAGTTTAATCACACGCGGTAATACGCGTGGCGCTTGCACGATGGCCCGCAATGAATCCCGACCAAACGCATCGCGACCACTTAATTCGACCGCAAAATTAAGTGATTTGTTAAACACTCGCGGGAACGGATGAGCAGGATCCAGACCAATCGGCGTCAGCACCGGCATCATCTCGCGAAAAAAATATGCCTTCACCCAGTCCTGCTGCACCGGAGTCCATTGGGCGCGACGTAAAAAACGGATGCCTTGCGCGGCCATTGCCGGAAACAACTCATTGTTCAATAGCGCATATTGTTGCGCGACAATCGTATGCGCTTCATTACCGACCAAATTGAAAGTCTGTTTGGCCGAATGACCGTCGTTGCTGATCGCCACGGAATTTAGTTTGATCTGCTCTTTAAGGCCGGCGACACGAATCTCGAAGAACTCGTCCATGTTCGACGATACGATCGATAAATATTTTAGCCGCTCGAGCAGCGGCACTGATTTATCTTCGGCCTGCGCGAGAACACGGCGATTAAACGCGAGCAGCTGGGTTTCCCGGTTCAGGAACCGGCTTACTTTGGAAGATGTAGACATGCGCTTGAGGTTCGTTGATTTATGTTTCACCATACCGACAGCCTATTACAGTTTTATGACTAATATTTTTAAAGCTTGGTTATGACATACTTGAAAACAATAAAAACCTGTTGAAAAATATGCCTCATCAGACTCTTGCAGCCGTTGACTTAGGCTCAAACAGCTTCCACCTCCAGATCGCCCGCGTGGTTGATCATCAGCTCTATGCGCTTGACAATCTCAAAGAAACGGTACGACTTGGTGCGGGCGTAACCTCCGATAAACAAATCGATGCAAAAACGGCCGAACGGGCGCTGGCTGCACTTAGACTGTTTGCCGAGCGCCTGCACGGCATGCCGAAAACAGCGGTGCGCGTTGTAGGCACGAATGCATTACGAATCGCCAAAAATGCGGATGTATTTGTTCGCGAGGCCGAATTAGCCTTGGGCTATCCCATCGAAATCATTGCGGGCCGGGAAGAAGCGCGTCTCATTTATATAGGCGTTGCACACAGTCTGCCGCCGGCCAATCACAATCGTCTGGTCATTGATATTGGCGGCGGTTCCACGGAATTGATCATCGGCCATCGTTTAAAGCCCAAGCTGCTTGAAAGTTTGTATATGGGCTGCGTCTCGTTTTCAGAACGATATTTTCCTAACGGAAAAGTCGATAAAAAATCATTCAAAGATGCAGAGTACGCGGCGGCGTGTGAGCTCGAATCGATTATCACCCCATTCAAAAAAGAAGGCTGGCGTGATGCCTACGGCTCCAGCGGAACGGCCAAGGCATTAAGCGCCATCATTGCCGAAAACGGCCTTGGCACACACACCATAACCCGTGAAGGTTTAATCTGGTTAAAAGACAAAGCCATCCGCGCAGGCGACTTCAAAAGCCTCGATATTCCTGGCGTTAAAGGTGATCGTCTACCCGTTTTGCCGGGCGGCCTGGCTATCATGACGGCGATTTTTGAAGAACTGAATTTAACCGAAATGTCGGTAGCCGATACTGCACTCCGCGATGGCGTACTCTACGATTTATTGGGCCGCAGCTATCATGCTGACATTCGTGATGCCACGGTTGCGCAACTCGCGAAACGCTATCACATTGATTATGCCCAAACGACTCGCGTTGAAAATTTGGCGATGCGTTTTTTTGCTGCACTGAATGATGAAAGTGATGCGGAAATTTCCTTTCAGTCGCGCCAGGCACTAGGCTGGGCGTGCCGTTTGCATGAAATCGGCATCTCGATTGCACAGGCGGCGTTTCATAAACATTCAACTTATATTATCGGTAATGCGGATATGCCAGGTTTCTCCAAACGGGAGCAGGCATCCTTGGCCGCATTGTTGTTGTCACAGCGCGGCAAACTTTCAAAAGTGGCAGCGGATCTCGTTAAGGATCGTGCATTTGCGGCGCGTGTAATTTGCCTGCGCCTTGCGGTATTGCTCGCGCGCAGCCGCCGCAATGTTGACGGTAAAATATTTACACTTTCACGCCTTCATCATACCGATCAAATCAATCGCGAAGGATTTGCGCTTGATGTTGAACCACAATGGTTAGCCAGCCATGATTTGACAGACTACGAACTCAAACAAGAAGCCGGCGAATGGTCAAGCGTAGGTATCAGCCTGCAGATCATCGGCGTGCGCGCAATTGAAAATTAATAGGCGCGGTCATCGTCAGGTTAAAGTCTCAAGTAATGTTTTTAGTGCTTCCCCTGTTACGGTATCCTGGGTGGCCATAGCCCGCAAAATAATTTAGTAATTTTTGTCCCTATTTATGGTGCGCGTTTCAAACCGCCGCGTTGCAAACCACCGCGTTTTAAAACACCACATCTCTCCCTTGTTGACCGATACGCTGCCCGCTGAAAAAGGTTCATCATGCCCGTTCAGCAATTTTGCGATGACCAGATCCAGCGTGGGTTGATGGCCCACCACTATCACATTCGTTGCTGAATCATGCCATTTAGCTGCCCGAAGAATGACGTCAGACGTGGCTTGCGGGACAATGCTCGCAACCGTTTCAAATTGAATGCCTGATGTACTGCCTAAAGCGGCAGCCGTTTGCTGCGCTCGTCGCGCCGGGTTCACGAGTATTTTCCATGGCTAAAGATCAATCCTAGGCTGTGCTTTGAGCCAGGCAGCCATCTGTGCTGCTTGGCGGTTTCCTTTGCGCGTTAAAGCGCGGACAAAATCACTCCCTGCCTCATCTTCAGCTTCATCATTACTCCACAGTATTAATTGCATAATTTTCCTACTTCAACAACTTTGGTGCGTGCTCAGGCCGCATAGTAGGCCCATACCAAAACATAACACGCGGTGCGCGCCAAAGCGATCCACCATAATGCTGGCAAACGCTTGACCGATACCCGACACCACAAAGAATGCGGTCATCAGCGTGCCGACTTGCACAAAGCTCAAACCAAATTCATTCATAAACCAGGGGAACAACGGCGGCAGCATAAGATGAAAAAAATGCGACGTGGCATGAGCGAAACCAACCAGCGAAATAACGGCGGCATCTGATTTAAGTGACCGCAACTTGACTGCAGCAGAAGATATAAATAGCTACGCTGTAGTAGATAAATAAAACATGAGCGGCCAACACCTCTGCAACGACGCCCCGCTTTTCGAGTTTAAAATAAAATTGCTCTGAATCCTTCGGCGGTGATCATCATTTTGGTACTGATGCAGGGCCAAACATGCTCCGGGTTTAAAATATTCAAAACGCCCCTATCTGATTACATAATCTGCACAGTTTGCATCGACAAACAAATCCGGCTCGCGCTCCGCTGTGGAGTTATTTTTTGATTTTTCCGCATCACGTCACCACTCACCGAAACCCTGCTCATGTTGAATTTTGATAATCTTTTCCAGCGCGACCTACCGGGCGAAACAGATGCGCCGAATCGTATTCGCCAAGTCTCAAACGTGTGCTGGTCAAATGTGTTACCCACCCCTGTTAGTGAACCACACCTGTTGGCCTATTCTTCCGAAATGGCTGCCACTCTGGGCCTTGACGATATTGCCATGCATTCACAAACCATGGTGAATGCATTAGCCGGCAACAGCCTATTGTCAGGCAGTACGCCCTATGCGACCTGTTATGGCGGACATCAGTTTGGCAATTGGGCTGGTCAGCTGGGTGATGGTCGCGCCATTTTATTGGGCGAAGTGGTTAATGTCGCCGGTGAGCGTTGGGAGCTGCAACTTAAAGGCGCAGGACCGACGCCCTACTCACGCAGTGCCGATGGACGGGCAGTACTACGCTCTTCGATTCGGGAGTTTTTATGCAGCGAGGCGATGCACTATCTGGGCATTCCCACTACACGCGCGTTAAGCCTGATTGCGACCGGCGACAAGGTCGTTCGCGACATGTTTTATGACGGCCATCCAAGGGCCGAACCCGGTGCGATTGTGTGCCGCGCGGCTCCCTCCTTCACGCGCTTTGGGCATTTTGAAATTCTTGCCGCGCGTGGCGAATTATTGCTACTTAAGCGCCTGATCAATTTCACCATAGCACGCGATTTCCCAGAGTTGATCGCAGCCCCTGAGGATCAGCTGGCGCATTGGTTTGCAGAGGTTTGTACCCGTACTGCCAGAATGGTGGTCGCTTGGATGCGGGTCGGCTTTGTTCACGGCGTCATGAATACCGACAATATGTCCATCCTTGGGCTCACGATTGATTACGGCCCTTATGGCTGGGTCGATAATTTTGATCCTGGCTGGACCCCCAATACAACAGATGCTTCAGGCAAACGTTATTGCTTTGGACGCCAACCTGAAATCGCCCGATGGAATTTGGAACGTTTGGCCGACGCGCTCGCCACGGTACAGGCAGATCACACAGCACTCGAAGCGGGTTTGGCCATTTACGATGAGGTTTACAGCGCTGAATCGACGCGCATGTATGCAGGCAAATTTGGCTTCACCGCATGGCAGGATAGCGATGCAGATTTAATTGGCGATGTGTTTAAGCTGATGCAGTTTGCAGACGTGGATATGACTGAATTTTTCCGCAAGCTTGCTGAGGTTGATAGCGCCCATGTCTCACCCGAGGTATTGCGTAGCGCTTTTTATCGTGAAGATTTATTTACGCAATATCACGCTGATTTTGCGGCGTGGTTATTGCGCTATATTCAACGTACGAACGCAGGCGGCCAGTTTGATTCACAACGCGTCAGCCGCATGAATCAATTAAACCCGCGCTATGTCATGCGCAATTATTTAGCGCAGCAGGTAATCGATAGCGCGGAGGCAGGTGAACCCGGCAAAATTCTTGAATTGCTTGAGGTCATGCGACATCCGTATATTGTTCAGCCGGGTTGTGAAGCTTTTAGCGCAATACGTCCTGACTGGGCGCGCCAAAAAGCAGGTTGCTCCATGCTGTCTTGCAGCTCATAGCGCGCTTGGGCTTTTATTGATAGGCACATGATTCATGGAACACCTAGTCACCCTGGCAAACGCTTCTGGATTTTTTAACGCTAGCTTACAGCCAAGCAGGGTATAATCAATCTAGTTGATTGTTTCGTAAGCTATTTTCGTCATAACTTTGCCGGAAATTCATCTCAAAATCGATCCGATTTTTTGCAGCACTCGGCCTGGCCAGAATTGCAAAACACGGCGAACCCCACCCGTGATTCCGCCGACATAGTCGTGCTAAATCCATCTTTCAAGGCCGTTTGAATGTCATTTGCTTCATTGAATTTAGTACCTGAATTACTGCGTGCGGTTGAGGAAAGCGGCTATACCGAACCCACGCCAATTCAAGCGCAAGCTATTCCGGTCATTCTGGCGCGACTCGATATTATGGGCTGCGCACAAACCGGTACCGGCAAGACCGCCAGTTTTACACTACCGATGCTGAATCTGCTTGCGCCTCAGGCCAGCACCAGCACTTCTCCTGCCAGGCATCCGGTGCGCGCGTTGGTACTGACGCCAACTCGCGAACTCGCAGCGCAAGTAGAAGAATCGGTTCGCACCTATGGCAAATATCTGCCGTTACGGGCAGCCGTGGTGTACGGCGGCATCGATATCAAACCGCAAATTAAAGCACTCCAGGCTGGCGTTGAAATCGTCGTCGCCACTCCAGGCCGTTTACTGGACCATGTCGAGAGCAAAAGTATCAATCTCTCGCATGTGCAAATACTGGTACTCGACGAAGCAGACCGCATGCTCGATATGGGCTTTATGCCTGCGATCAATCGCATCCTCGCTTTGCTTCCACCAGGACGGCAAAATTTATTGTTTTCAGCCACGTTTTCAGAAGACATCAAGCGTCTGGCAAATCAGTTTATGCGCAACCCGACCATGATCGAAGTCGCGCGTCGCAATGCTCCTGCGGAACTGGTCACTCATCAAGCATACGAAGTCCCGGCTGAACGCAAATATGCGCTGCTCGCGCATCTAATACGGTCTCGCGATATGCAGCAGGTATTGATCTTCACGCGGCGAAAAATTGATGCCGATCAGCTAGCACGCAAATTAGCCCGCGACGGCTTTGCAGCAACCGCTATTCACAGCGATCGCTCGCAACTTGAGCGTACCCAGGCGCTTGATGAATTCAAGCAGGGTAAAGTGAAAATATTAGTCGCCACTGAGGTCGCCGCGCGCGGGCTCGATATCGACCAGTTACCCTTCGTGATAAATTATGAATTACCCAACACGCCCGAAGATTATGTGCATCGCATCGGTCGTACGGGGCGCGCAGGCACGCCGGGCGAGGCTATCTCGCTGGTGAGTCCTGATGAAATGGAATACCTGGCGAATATCGAAAAGCTTCTCAAACGCCAGATACCACGCTTGGTAGCGCCTGAATTCGAAGGCACCAGCGAACGTAAGGGCGACAAAGATTTCAGAGCCCACAGAGCCTCTAAAGCCCTTAGCACGCCTACAGATTCAGGTCATGGCCGTCCCAGCAGCGATGGCGCATCAAGACGCGTCGGAAAACAAGACGCCGATGGAAATCGTGAACTGCGACGCCCCAGCCCGCGTGATCGCGAAGACAGGGATTCCGGTCGCACACGCACCCCGACACAGTACACACCGCAATCTGTCCCGCCACCGCCACCCGGACATTTCGATTTCACCAAGCCTTATGAATCATCTGCAAAAACCGCGGCGAACCACATTCCCGTTTCAAAACCAGCCGTGCTGCACCGTGGTAAATCCGTGCGTCCCACTGCAGCTTTGCTACGCACCCGAACCCCGGAAACAACAGAAGAGTAAATATTTAATCGATAGCGCTAATGACTACGGCGACTTGGCAGCACGTGTAAATTTACTGAACACATCTTGGTACAGTTATTGCGCTGTTGATATACCTGCATTCATTGACTAAAGTATATCTCTGAGAGATTCCTTGCAACTATGAGCACTAAATCCAGCCCACCAAACACCGCCATAAGCCTTCAAAGCGTTGCACCCCATGCCGATTTGAAGCCGCGGACTGACGATAAAACGCGGTGGCCGCAGTGGGCCATTGTGGTACTGCTTTCTATTTTGATTGCGCTCTCAGGCGCGCAATTATTGGGTACGGTATTGCTTGAGCTGGTGGTGGACTATAAAGCAGGCTTATTGCGGGTAGCCATATTGCTGCCAGTACTCTTTATTGCGTCTTATCTGTTACTCAAGCATTGGCAAAAACTGATTTCAGAGCGATCAAAAGCTGCCGATAGTACTAATGCTGAAAAATAATATTTTATGTTTGAACCGGGGCTACTGTTTTAATCACCATAACGCTTTTGAACAAAAATCCCCTTTTTTTGATATGCCCATCAACGGCATTTAATCACCGATTGCGGCATGCACAAGTATTATTGTGGTCGCATTTTTCACTGGAGCTGCGTTAAACTCGCCTCCACTTTAGTTCGAAAATAGCCGTTCTCCAAATAGCGATAAAGATTCTTTCCGGGACAAACGGTCTGTTTTGAAAAATCCTTGTGCCCGTTTATTGAATCTGGCGAAATTTGATATTTTACGGACAGCATCGTCATAAGCTTGACCACCGCATCCAACTGCGCATGATTCGGTTCTACTTCCTCAAAATTTCCGACCACCTCAATCAAGGCATGGCCAGTGGGGTCGTAATCGGTATTAGTATCACCTGCATATTGAATATCGCGCCCCTCATAGATCAGGCCGTCCAGATCAATAATGTAGTGATAGGGAATATCTAGCCATTGGCGGGTGTGACGCGACCAAGTTTGGAGATTTCGTAAATACTGCTGCGGATCTTTGCCACGCGCAAAGCTCTCACCTTGATGATGCAGCGTAATTTTTGTCACCACCTGTTTACGCGCATGTGCCTCAACGGCTGGCGTGCCACCCCATTGCCGCACTGTGACCATATGGCGTTCCGTATCGGTCGCGATTGCTCGGGCGGCTTGGCTAACCGGCTGCTGAACCATCCCGTTCGACGCGCATGCCGATAGCAGGAACACGCCCCACATAATGCAGAATAGTCTGAAATTTATTTTCATCGCTTGCTCAATCCGCTCGCATTATGGGTAGCCACGATCACGTGACGGATGACGGCTTGGATACACAATACAAACCAGCAAACGTCAGCGCACCATTCACGATCAATAATTCCAGCCCCATTTGATAATCGCCAAACAAGTGCTGCTGGTATGTATCCAGGCCATAGCAGATGACGGGCGCGGCAATGGCAATCCAGGGCACACACGAATCACGTACCGCGCGCCGTGTCAAAATCCCGAAGGCAAATAACCCCAGTAGCGGCCCATAGGTAAAACTCGCGAGTTTTAAAATAAGCCCAATCATGCTGGGATTATCAGCCCACTTGAACACCATAATGAGCAGCAAAAACAACACCGCAAAACCGAGATGTACGCGGTGACGGATCCGCTTGCGGTAAGCCTCGCTCCCATTTTCATGATTTTTCATCGATAAAATATCGATGCAGAAACAGGATGTCAGCGCCGTAATAGCGCCATCTGCGCTGGGGAATAGCGCGGATATCAGAGCAATCACAAAAATAATCTGCACCATTGCGGGCAAATGCCCCAGCACCACCGCGGGGAAAATTTTATCCCCCGCCGCCTGCAAGCCTACGGAAGGCGCGTATAGATACAGCAAGCCTCCCAGGAACAAAAACAGTAGCACCACACACAGCATGATGATACTGAGCGCAATGATATTTTTTTGCGAATCAGCCAGGGTTTTGACCGAGATATTCTTTTGCATCATTTCCTGATCCATACCTGTCATCGCAATTGCGATGAACATACCCGCCAGAATCTGCTTTAACCAAAACTGCTTGCTGTTGATGTCGGTCGAAAAAATAGTCGAGAGGCCGCGCTCATGCATTTGTCCCAAACTTTCGCCGATTGAAAGATGCAGACTATCCAGCACGTACACCACACTAATCACCAAGCCCAGCAACATGCAGGTGGTCTGCAGAGTGTCTGTCCAGACAATTGTTTTCACGCCACCTTCATAGGTGTAAAGCAAAATCATGATGATAATGACCGCTGATGTGAGCCAAAACGGCACCTGCAGCCCATCAAGAATCGCGTCCTGCAAAATTTTTACCACCAGATATAAACGCGCCGTCGCACCCACCGTGCGTGACAAAATAAAATATGAAGCCCCAGTTTTATACGATCTGGGGCCTAGGCGAGTGCCCAGGTAGTGGTAAATCGAGGTGAGATTAAGTCGATAAAAAACTGGCAACAGCACATAGGCAATTACAAAGTAGCCCAACAATTGTCCTAGAGCTATCTGAAAATAAGTAAATGCAGTTGCTCCTACAGCACCCGGCACACTGATAAACGTAACGCCGCTTAACGATGTGCCGATCATGCCAAACGCAACCAGCATCCAGTTGCTGTTTTTATTGCCAATAAAAAATGATTCATTATTGGCACCTCTGGAAGTTACCCACGCAACTGCGAGCAGTATTGCGAAATAACCGATGACAAACGAAAACAGCAGTGTCGGCGACATCAAAATATCGGGACGGTAAAGATAAAGGAAGCGATAAACTTTTGCATCCCGAAACTATCAGCGCCGCATTGCTTCAGCAGCGATTACGTCAGGCAGCACGTCGCCTAGTGTCACCGCCAAAACTCGATCATCGAGCTCCACCACGACACAAAGGCTGACGCCCCGTCCGGCACAGCGGTGACCACCGCGAAGCGGATGGC